>Ga0123357_10000300_pt1 | contig 47319 bp, 52 predicted proteins | sample TergutEmb28metaG_FD_89873 | JGI IMG/M metagenome (GOLD analysis project Ga0123357, IMG submission 89873) | Embiratermes neotenicus P4 segment gut microbial communities from Petit-Saut dam, French Guiana - Emb289 P4 | ecosystem: Host-associated > Arthropoda: Insects > Digestive system > Gut ...
CAATACATTCAGCCTTGGCCGGTGCTATGCGTACGTCCGTTCCGGACAATCTGGTCTTTTCAAGATGGTCGTATGGCACGCCAAGCATCTCTCCGACCTCCTTCGCACGCCCTGCCGCACCCACGTCGGGGGAAAGGACGAGGTCGATGTCCTTGTCCTTGAAGTAATCGGCGATCGCCCTTGATGCCTTGAGGTCCTTGGACCTGGCCTTGAAATATTTCAGGATGGCCTCTTTGTGTATGTCAATTGTCACGACCCGGTCACATATAAGACTGAGCCGTTTAGCCATAGCTTTAGCACTCTCCGGTTCTCCGGGCTTGAATATTCGGTCCTGCCTTGCGTAGCCGAAATACGGTATGACCAAGGTTATCTTCTTGGCGCCCATCCTCTTCACCGCGTCCTGGATCAGGAACATCTCGATTATGTTCTCATCCGGATACGTGTTCTGGACAATGACCACATCGTCGTGGAGGGCGTCGCTGTCTATGCGTGTGTAACATTCGCCGTCTGGGAACCTGGTGGTGGCTGCCTGTATGTACTTGCAACCCAAGATCATCGCCAATTCTTTCGCCAAGTCCCTCGAAGAGGATCCGCCGACCACAATCATATCACACCGTAGCGGATTCCTTGTATTATATCTAACGGAACTTAGAACAACAAATCTTTATCTACGTTAAAAGATAACAGTCAATGAGGATGCACTAATGGGATTTTTCAACTTTAAAAAGGACAAGACCGATGTTCCTGAGAAAAAGGAACAATCTGTGCCTGTTCCTGAGCGTGCTGGGCCTGCACAGCAGCCGGTCCCGGTTCAGCAGAAACAGGTACAGCCTCCAACTCAAAAAGCACAGCCCACGCAGGTCCAGCCGGCCATTCAGCAACCGGTCAAGAAGGCGACGGCACAACCGGTTCAGCAGAAACAGGTACAGCCGACAGTACAGCCTCCAACTCAAAAAGCACAGCCACCGCAGGTCCAGCCGGCCGCTCAGCAGGTCACGGCATCTGCCCCGACTGCAGTCAAACCTTCCGTGACCCCGGGGTCGGCGGCGACAACTTTGCCGAACGGTCCGACCGCACCTGCACAGCCGGCCCCCGCGGACAAACCGAAGACCGAGCCGATGGCCAAGGTCACGGAACCTCCAAAACCCGCCATCACTAACGGTCCGGGCGAAGAGGTCGGAAAGATATACGGCAATGTAGGGACGTCAACGTTCAATTGCCGTGTGACCGCGCACGTAGAACGTGCTGAGTACGTCATGGTCGAACACGCTGACTGCGGGAATGTGCTGTGCCAGATCGGAAATCTGATCAGGAAGACCGACCTCTCCCTTGAAAAAAGCGCCAGCATAACAAAAGACACGAAGATAGATGAGATGATCAGTGCCAATGTCGATGTGATTGGATACAGGGACGACCGAGGACTCCTTCAGAGCCCGCGGACCACATTCCATGCCGGAGCATCCGTCAGGAGGGCATCGGGGGCCCTGATCCAAAAGGTACTCGGACTTAAGGCGAGTACCAAGGTCGGTGCGTACATCGGACTCCTTCACGGTCACGACATCCCTGTCGCACTCGATATAAATGAACTGCTGCAGAGACACGCATGTGTCCTTGCGAAAACAGGAGGAGGGAAGAGTTACGTCTCTGGTGACATAGTAGAGGAACTTATGAAGCACAACGTCACTTGTATGATCATTGACCCGCACGGTGAATACGGTGCCATGCGCGAGAAAGGTAAACAAGGTGACGCGAGATTCAATGTCACCGCCCGCGGGTATGCCGACAGCATACTGGAGTTCTCGGTCTCCAAAGAGATCAAAAACACCAATCCGCTGAGGTTCACGCTGAGGTCCCTTGAGGCGAGAGAGATACTCGAACTTACAAGGACGAATGATGTAAAGACATTCCTTCCCAGCCTCAGGAAGGCGATCGACATGCTCAGGGAGAAACAGGATGTGTATTCCGTGCGTGAACTGATCGACATGCTCATGAGCGACGGCGACGGCAGGAACTCGGTACTCGTCGCGGAACTGGAATACCTGGAGGAGGTCGGTCTCTTCGCGACTCGCGGCAATCGCATAAACGAACTTATCGTAGAGGGGAAGACCACACTCATAAATCTTAAGGGCGTACCTCCGGACATACAGGAACTTGTGGTCAGGCGCCTGAGCACCCTGCTCTTCGAGATGAGGAAGATAGGCGGCGTACCGCCGATGATGCTCATTCTGGAGGAAGCGCACAATTACTGTCCGCAACAGGGTACGGCACTGTCAAGCAAGGCGCTGTCCACGATAGCGTCTGAGGGAAGGAAGTTCGGGCTGGGACTGATGGTGATCAGCCAGAGACCGGCAAAGATCGATAAGAACGTACTAAGCCAGTGCGGAACACAGATCATCCTGAAACTGACCAACCCTAACGACCTGAAGGCAGTGGCCGCATCCGTAGAGGGACTTACAAACGGGATGATCGATGAGGTACAGACGATGCCGATAGGAATGGCCATGGTGGTCGGGGCCGGTATCGAGGCACCGCTGCTGGTCGACGTAAGACCCAGAGAGAGCAGACACGGCGGTGCGGGGATCACCGTACTGAGCGAAGAAGATGATTGAATGCAGAACGTGATAAGCGAAGAGAAGATCAGCAGATACCTTGATACGACGCGCCGCGCGCTCGACAAGCTGAGGATCGCCGCTCCCGAACGCTCTTTCGGACGTAAGGCGGCGGAAGATTTCCTTAACATGGCGACGTCGTACTACAACGACGCCGTCCATTTCAGAGATATCGGGGATATGGTCAACGCCTTCGCCTCCGTGAACTACGCGCACGGCTGGCTGGACTGCGGTGCCAGGCTCGGCCTCTTCGATGTGGACGGTGACGACGTGCTGTTCACGCTTTACGAATGACGGGCATCATATCCGTGGTACGGCATTCGTAGATCTCAGCATCCGGGCCCAATGCTTCAACGACATTGTCCTTGGAACAGAGCGCGAAGATGCTGTTGCCCAGCATGCACATACCCGACAACGGGACCTTCGCCAGCGCGGCGGATACCATCGGGGTCTCCAACCTAGCGGCGGAAGAGAACTCCCTTGATGCACGCAGTATATCCTTGGGAAGAGACGGGAAAGGAGAACGGCAGACCTTTTCCCCTGCCTCGATCACCCGCCTGACGGCAGCCTGATCGTTCAGTATGCTTTTCGTCTCTGTCTTTCCGCCGACGACTGCCATGGTGATGTCCGTCTTCCTTCCTGTGCTGACGACCAGACCTTTCGGCGGAAGACCTTCCTTCACCCTCACGGATATCGGTCCCGTCTCGGTTATCCCGGCGACATCGCCGAGACCCCCTCTGCCTATGACCTCGGCTATGTGCGCTGCCTTGTATGCTTCGTTCTGATCGATCCCATACATATGGCATATGCATGATCCCGCGGCTATCGAACCGGCTGCGCTCATCCCGAATCCCTGCGATACCGGGAGGTCCGTCCTAATGTGGATATCAAACCCTGTGCCGGGAGCAAGTATGTTAGCCGCCGTCCGTGTTATCTCTGCGTCGGATTCAACGCCATTGATAGATATCTTTACACGTCCGTCTGTCCGTTCATCGACCGAGGCCTCGGCACCCATGCTGAGTTTCATACCGAGACCTTTGGAACCGGTCGTCAGCGGATCGTCTGAATAGACCGGGCAGAAGAAACAGGTGATGTGCCCCGGAGAGAAAGCGACGGTCATAATATTCCTGCACAATATGTGAGTATCGAATCCGCCACATCGGCCTTCTGACCGGATATGTCATTTTCACCTTCTGATGTTACCAGCATGACCGATGCCGTCGATTTCCCGGCAACATCAATGTCGTTTGCCACCACGGCCTTCAGATCATATTCTGTAAGCCTCTGTCTGGCTCTTTCCGCCAGCTGCTTGCTGTCGAGTCCGGATTCCGCTTTGAATCCTATGACGTTACTGCATTTTGAACGTATCACCGGCAGCACTTTCGGCACAGGCTTCAGATCGATCTTGAGACTCTTCCCGCTGGGTATCTTTCCTTTCTGCGGATCCTTTGAAGCGAAGTCCGCCAGTGCCGCCGGTACGATCACCAGATCGTGGTCGATCATCCCGGACATCTCTATGAGCTCTGCCACCGTCTCGAATCTTTTCATTTTGATATGATCTGGAAGTGAAACGCTGCATCCGCCCATCCACAGTTCTGTGTCGGCACCGCGTTCAAATGCTCTCTCAGCAATGCGCAGGGCCATGAGGCCGGTGGAACGGTTGGTGATGATCCTCATCGAATCTATAGGTTCCTCGCTTCTCCCGCCTATGACCAATATGCGTTTGCCTTTGAGGTCGTCCTTTGACATGATCCTCACTATCCAGGCCACCACCTCTTCCTTGGATGCGACCCTGGCCCTGACCCCGTCGCTGTGCGGTCCTATGAACTCCACGTTCCATGACCTGAGCGTTCCGATGTTCTTCTGCACTGCGGGATTGCGGTACATCGAATCGTGCATCGCCGGCACCATGATGACAGGGACCTTCGATCCTAGCGCCACTGTCGCCATTGATGTAACAGGACCGTCGTCGATGCCCTGCGCCACCTTTGATATTGTGTTGGCGGTCGCCGGATAGACGATGAACATATCGGCTACATGCCCGTCGCCTAGCAGGGATACATGCTCAGCCTTTCCGGTGAGTTCGGTTATCGTCCTGTTCCCGGAAGCGAACTCCAGGGACTCCGGCGTGACAATTTTTTTCGCTGCTTCGGACATGACCGGTATCACAGATGCTCCGTGTCTTTTCAGTTCGCGTATCGTCGAAAAACATTCTGTGGCGGCTACGCTCCCGGTGACCCCGAGTACGATCGTCTTGCCGCGCAGTTTGTTGCTCTTTGAACAGAATATCTCTTCAGAAGGGTGCATTCTTTTCCTCCATCTTTTTTCTCAATATATTGTAAACTTCATTGATGATGTCGCCGGCCGGCCTTTCCGCATCAATTATTGTGAATCCTTTCTTTCCGGCGATCTTCAGATAGTTATCTCTTACGACCCCCAGATACTCAAGCCTTTCGAACTTGCTCCTGTCTCCTCTTAAGCCTACTCTCTTTAGGCCTTCCTCTGGCCGGATGTCCATCAGGAACGTTATGTCGGGTTCGATTATCACCTTATCATTCAGTACAGCGAGCCAATCCATGTCCAGCGCATTGCCGTTCAACGGCGCGGCCTGATATGCCAGCGTGGAAGCGTAATATCGGTCGCATATCACCACGGACCCGCTCGACATCCACTCTTTTATCCGGATCGTGTGCTGGGCCCTGTCGGCCACGAAGAGTAACGCTTCCGTCTCGTTCGATATGTCCTTGATCTTTCCGTCACGCAGGATCATTCCGATCTCGTCTCTCGTCGGCTCTGCCGTCAGGATTGTCTTGAAGCCATCCGCCGACATCATGTCCGATATTGCTTTGCACACGGAAGATTTACCTGATCCGTCAATTCCTTCGAAGACGGCAAACAGACCTTGGGTTCTCATTTCATTCCTCTTTCTGAGACGATAGACGCCTGTACAATGCCGGAAGGCTCTCCACATCTTTTATATCTTTCACGCAAACGTCTATGAGTCTCGTTCTGATCTGCGTGTCGAAGTGCACGCACAACGCGGAAAGGTTCCGTTTCAGTTCATCCGCGATGCTCTCGCCTTTACGATCCCAATCGGTCAGTATGACCGCTCTCTTTCCTTCGGCGCAGATCGTTTCAGATATTTTGAGGGGGCCTCCTTCTGATTGTACCGCTATCATTTCCCCCGATATGCAAAGGTCGGCCAACGCTTCTTTGTCCTTCGGCCCTTCCACTATGATCACGTGATCCGAAAGAATGGAAAGCTCTTCCAGGACCGACTCCAGTATCTCTAACCTCTTCTCCGGTTTCATACGTCCTCGAGTGCTTTGATTATTGTTCCTGGATCTCCGTAGATCGTGACGGTCTTCTGCCTGCTCAGATGCCCTGCCATTATCTCCGCCCTGAATCCCGTTATATCCTTGAGCACATCCTCGACCTCCTTGTTGGCTTTCCCGTCGAGCGGTGGTGCTCTTACCCGGATGATGAGTCTTTTCCTCCACTCGTCGAACCCGTCAGGTCCTGATGCAGATGAATTGGGGGATACGGACACATCAACGGTGACGCCTTTTTCTGTGATCCGTGAAATGTCGGATATCTTCACACCCCTGTATTCACGATGCGGTAATAAACGTTTAATCGTGCGGGACGACCCGGCCGAAGACGAATGTCCATCCTTCATCTGTCATCTTCTCTGGTTTTGCCAGACGGGAATCGAAAACAGATACGAACTGATATGGCCTGTGTCCGTGCCACAGTCGAACGTCACAATGCCGTACGCATGTATCACAAAAAACGAACTGAAAGCCTTCTTTGACGGGAAATAAGATTGCACGAAGAGCACAGACATTAGACGTGACTGTCTGTCGCGGTGGGAACGGAGATACTTATCGTAACGTGTTGACCGAGACGCCATGGAATAAGAATCATATACCGCAAGCAGATGTGTATCCGATGGCGAAGGATGGGGAACCCCTTGACGTTGATGATCTCGCTTCGATATACCGGACGGAGTGCAGATCGAGGTCGCTCTCCGATATAAGGAAGGATTTCTACCCAGCGGTGACCGCCCTTTCCGATTCTGTCCGCAGAGATTACGAGGAAGCCCTGAAGAAGGATCCGGGGTCCCTTTCCTCCGAGGGGACGAGCGAACGCCGGAAGAAGATCCATACTCATTTCAGGAATATCGTCGACAAAAGGATGGAGAAGATAGTCAGTCTCGCCCTTCTGGGTGCGATGGGCGGGGACAACTCGGTCGACCACCTCACACCCGAGGAGAAGGAATATTATTCTGCCGTCCTTGAGGTCTCGAAGAAACACCGCTCCGTTGTGGACCTCTCCAAAACGAAGATGAGGCCTACCGTTCTGAACGTCGAGCCGGACGCACAGATTATCGAATCAGGCACACCGTTGAACGTTGAGGAACCTGTGAAAAAGGCTGCTGAAAAAGAATTGCGCGAACCTATCATCGTCGAAGAACCTGCGAAAGAGCCTCTCAAAGAAGAATTGTACGAACCGGAGGAACAGGATACAATGACCATAAGGATCCTGGAGGACCTGCCCGTATTCTCAGGTCCGGACAGGGACTACGATCTGAAGAGAGAGGACGTCATCAGAATGCCTGCGGTGATGGCCAATGCGCTTATCGTAAGAGAGAAGGCCGTGAAGATAGACGTCACACCCTGAAAGCCCTTGTGTCGCCCATGAACTCCAGGCAGTCAATGCTGGCTCTTCTCAATCCTGATATTTCAGAAACGGTCTCCCTTGCCGTGTCCGGAGTGTTGTTGTTCCTGCTCAGATGCGCCAGGAATATCTTTCTGTTGGGCCTCATCGTCCTCTTTATTGCTGCACCGCAGTCGATGTTCGACAGATGCCCGACATCGCTGCCCACGAGTTCTTTTAGCGTCAGCGGGTAAGGTCCTGTCTCAAGCATGATCTTGTCATAATTGGACTCGAGCACAGCGGCGTCCGCCATTCCGAGAGCTGATTCCACAGGGCCGGTCAGTCTCCCTGTGTCCGTGGCGATAAGCACGCGTTTCCCGTCGGCCTCAATGCTGAACGCATTCGGTTCTATCGCGTTGTGTGATGTGGGCAGGGGAGTTATGTTCATACCGTTTATCTTGAACTCTTCGGATGTGGCGATCATGGAATAACGCACCTTCCCGAAGTCGCACATGCGGTATGTGAGTTCGTTGCAATAGATGGGGACATCAAGTTTCCTCGCCATTACCCCCGCCCCGGAAGTATGGTCGCTGTGCTCATGCGTTATGAGGATCCCTTCTATCGAAGATGGATCTATCCCGCTGACGTTCATCAGCTTCATTATTGCCTTGCCGCTGAGGCCCGCGTCCACCATTATGGCGCGGTCCTCGTGTTTCACGATGGTGCAGTTACCGTCGCTTCCGCTCGCAAGGACATGGACTTCCAGCAAATCGATCACACTTTCTTCTTGTACGTCGCGAAGATTATGTCCCCTCTCGAGACTATCCCGACGAGGACGCCTTTCTCAAGCACCGGGACCCTATTGACGCAGCGATCGATCATCGCTTTCACGACGTTGATGATCTTCTCGTTCGGAGATGTCGTCACGAGGGTCTTGGCCATTATGTCCTGGACGGGCATTTCGGATATGTGCTTGATGGCGCTGCGCATCTTCTCGTCCTTGATGTTCTCATCGTCCATCGGCATCGACAGGAAGTACAGCGACGGATCGTCGATGTTCAGCGCCGCCTGATACTTCAGAACGAGTTCCAAAATATCCGTCTCGCCCAGCATGCCGATCAGGTTCTTCTTGCTGTCCACAACAGGAAGACCTGACAGATTCTCTATTGCCAGCTTGACGGTCGCCTGCCTGACGGTATCTGTTCCCTTCAGGGTGACCACCTGCGTGGTCATCACATCCCTTACCAGCTGTTGAGCCATACGTGGGGATGGCGATATTTTTAGATATAGTTATTGTGCCTGAAATACGTAAAATCACCCAAGAAAAAAAGATATTACCAAGATCTCACCGTTTCTAAAACTATATGGTCCATTCAGCATGACATGTCATCATGCAGACCGCAATGGCGGGGAATCGAACTCGCGAGAAAGTGACACTTGCGCCCTTATCCGGTGTTGAGTCGGCGGTAGACATATTTATTAAGAGAAAGGTAATCCCAGCCCTACAACTTGGGCCTGTAGCTCAGCTAGGTAGAGCGATCGGCTCTTAACCGATCGGCCAAGGGTTCGAATCCCTTCAGGCCCGCCATTAAGGAAAAATGCGGACTCCGCGGTGTTTTTTTTCGTCGGGAAAGCGTTCGCATTTGCCTCTCCGTTGGAATAGCCAAACTCTGATCGAAAAGAATATGTTAGAACTTCACTCTATCCGCCGATAGTGCATGAAAACTGTTTGGAGGAATGTAAATGTCTGGTACATCTAAAATTCTTATAAACGCACCGGCAGAACAGGTATGGGCTACGGTAACGGAACCGAGATTGGTCAAACTGTGGCAGTACGGCAGTGACCTTTTAACCGATTGGTCTGTTGGTGGAAGGATTGTATTTCGCTCGGAATGGGAAGGTACTGTTTACGAGCAATGGGGCAAAGTATTAGAGTTCAATCCTTGCCGGTCTCTCAAATATTCTCTGTTTGCTCCACGCCCAGGCTCGGAGGACAAACCCGAGAATTACTTTACGATGACCTATATCCTGTGCAAAGAAGATGCCGGCACATTGCTGACGATTGAGCAGGACGACAGCCGTTCGGGCGTTGAAGAAAATCAGGAATCCGATGATGCGGGACAAGCTGTACTTTCCATGCTTAAACAACTGGCAGAAGGACTGTTTCCACAATAAAATGTAATCGTGCAGACATCTTGATATGTACTGCTTACATACTTCGAACAGGTCTATGAATAGACTAAAGTACTCAAAAAAATAATCATCGTGCAGGGATTGCATTGACAGAGTTGATATTGAATACACCCGCCTTTGTAAACGAGGGATTGATCCCGGAACTGTACACAGGATACGGAGCTGACGTATCTCCGGAGCTGTGTCTGTCTAACATAGATGAGAAGGCGAGGTCCATCGCCGTGATCATGGATGACCTCGATCATCCCATAAGACCAGGTTATAATCACTGGGTAATATGGAACATTCCTGTTATGACAACTATCCCCTCCAACATCCCGCACGGCGAGACAATCGAATGTCTGCCCGGTGCCGTGCAGGGGCGCGGGTACGGAAAACATAGATACGCAGGCCCCAAGCCCCCGTTCAATTGGTCTCACCGGTATCTGTTCAGCGTATTCGTTCTGGACTGCACTTTGGAACTGCCGTCCGCATCAAGAAAGCGCGATCTGGTCAAAGCAATGAATGGGCACATCGTTCAGCAGGCTTCACTGGCCGGCCATTACAGATAAGAATCTTGTGAAAAGATTAATCAACCCTGTGCGGACTGACTGCTAGGGACTTGAGTTGAATACGATCTTAGTGACCGCTGCGGTGTTTGTTTTCACTTATGCCCTCATTTCGATCGGAAGCATTCCGAAATTGAAGATAAGCCGTGGTGCGTCTGCTGTCCTGGGCGGGGTACTGATGATCCTCTTCGGGGTCATTTCCGTTAATGACATTTCGGGATTCATCGATTTCGATATACTGTTCCTTCTGCTTGGAATGATGATGCTGGTCGCCGGGCTGGAGTTCTCCGGCTTCTTCCGCATAGTATCTAATTTTCTGATAAAACGGTCCGGCAACAAGGTCAGGCTGCTCGCTTACATCATGGTGATCTGCGCCGCCCTTTCCGCTGTAGCGCTGAACGACGCCATCGTCCTGATATTCACCCCTATTGTGATAAGATGCTGCCGGAATACGAACAGCAATCCCGTTCCGTATCTGATCGGAGTTATGTTCTCGGCGAACATCGGAAGTCTTGCCACTTCCGTCGGCAATCCCCAGAACGCATACATAGCGTCGCTGGCAGGAATATCCTTCACTGATTTCGCAATACGCATGGTCCCCATTTCATTGGTATGCCTGCCCATTGCGTTCTTTACAATATATGCGATCTTCAGAAAGAACCTCACTTCTGAACAGTACGCCCCTATCATGGATGATGATAAAGAGATCGACCGCGTCAGGCTTTGGGCAGTTGTGGCGATAACGCTTGGTGCGGTGGCCGGGTTCACATTGTCCGATGCGATCGGCGTTGAGACGTATGTCGTAGCGATGGTCGCCGGTGTACTGGCACTTGCCGTCGTTATGTCCAAGTCCCCGAAGAACATAGTTTGGGTGGCGAAGAAGATCAACTGGATGATACTTGTATTCTTTATCGGACTCTTCATCCTCATGGGTGCCGTTGTAACGTCCGGACTCTTGGGGGATATCGCTTCGTTGTTCCCAGGGTTCGGGGACGGCGAGACGCCTTCTGCCATTGGTGTCGCAGCTTTCACTGCGGTCCTTTCTGTTCTTGTAAGTAATGTGCCCGCGGTCATGCTGATCGGAAATCTCCTCCCGGCAAACGATATGTTCCTGTGGTTCGCCTTGGCCGCGTCATCCACCCTGGCCGGTAATGCGATGATAATCGCTTCCGCGGCCAACGTGATAGTTGCAGAGAGTTCCGAAGCTGAAGGCATATCTTTCAACTTCTGGAAATTCGCAGCGATCGGAGTTCCGGTCACATTCATAACGATACTCGTCGCGATCGGCATCCTGACGCTGATATTCTGACGAGCGTATTGTCTGACATGCGCCGGTTATTGTGTTAACAGACAGTTTTATCTATCTTAACGCAATCCAGAGGCTCGCGGGGCCTGTAGCTCAGCTAGGTAGAGCGATCGGCTCTTAACCGATCGGCCAAGGGTTCGAATCCCTTCAGGCCCGCTTACTTCATAACTAGTGGGTTGCATCTTGCGGAAAAAAGTTTGGAAGATGTTTTCCTGATCGTCATGCCCTTTAGACAAGCTTATTTCTTGGGCTTCTTTGCATCGGCTTTCGCGTCGACCTTCTTGTCTGCTGGTTTTGCTTCTGCCTTCTTGTCAGTTTTGCATCCTGCCATTTTTTTCACCCCCCTAGAGGCTGTATCCGAAATCGCGTTCCCATGTATTTATTCTTTTTACATACGCCCCCGAATATTTAGCTACGGAACATGGCAATCCCGCATATTGGTCCTGCAGACCTGCACGCATGATGTGACCGCACCTATAGATACGAGGACCGTTATGAGGTTCCGTTGATAGGCTCCTCTGACATATACGGCGCAGTGATCGTGGTGGCGATACTCCTTGTCGTCCTTTCTATACCATCACTTTTACTGACAGTGAGAGAATCCTCTCGGCTGCTGAAAAGATACAAGCTTCTGAGATGCATCGGACCAGAGGATGTCGGCAGTCTGCCTAAGACAATAAAGGATGAATGGGGATCGGTCAACAGTCCGCTGACATACGCGACCATGCTGAGCGAAGAGATGGAACGGCTCGGTTCCCTGAGACCTGCGGTCCTGCAGGCAGAGATAGGCTTCGTTCTGATCGTGTTCCTTGCGGTCGTTCCGAGATTCGAGGAAAATGTACTGGTGTTCATGCTCCTGGTCCTCGCCGCCATCATGATATCTATAATTTACAGCCGGATGAACCTCAGGCGCTACAGCCGCGAATACGTTGTTATAATATCTGAGTTGGAATCGAACGGCGGCAATCACGACATAATCTATGCCTGAATAAGTGTTTTCTACTTTGTTCACGTTCCGTTGTGCATGACATACGTTACGCTGCACACGAACATGGGTGACATCAAGATGAAGATGTACGATGATATGCCGATCACCGCCGGGAATTTCATAAAACTTTCCAAGGAAGGATTTTACAACGGGACCATATTCCATAGGGTCATCGGCGGATTCATGATCCAGGGCGGCGACCCTGAGGGGCGCGGAACAGGGGGGCCGGGGTACACGATAAAGGATGAGTTCGTAAAGGGACACTCCAACAAACGCGGAACGATATCCATGGCCAACACAGGCCGCCCTAACAGCGGCGGGAGTCAGTTCTTCATCAACCTCGTTGATAACGGTTACCTCGATTGGGACAATCCGAAAACACCGAGCGCGCATCCCGTGTTCGGTGAGGTCGCCGCAGGAATGGATGTCGTCGATAGGATCGGGGGAGCAGAAACGGGAAAGAACGACAGACCCAGATCCGATATCAAGATAGAGAGGATCACAGTGGAGTAGACATGGGCAGACACGTGATGGAGGCCCTCGGTATGTCGAGGATCGTGATCGAGGACGGGAAGATCGTCGATATCGGCGAGCCCGTGGTCAAGTATTGCCCTCTATTCAAGAAGTACAGAGGGATCGAGGAGATCAACAAGGAAACGATACGCGAGAATATGGAATTCCGTATCGGCAAGTTCGGTATGTGCGCTGAATCACGGGAGACCCGGATGAGGGATTTCCTTAGCTTCGGCATTTCTGAGATCCTCAGCCTCGCCGTTTCTGAAAAGGCACTTGATGCGGCGGTCATCGCCGCCGACGGCTGCGGGACATGCGTTCTCGACGATCCTGAGCTCATACAGGGGATGGGCGGGCGTATATCCGGGATACGCGAGACGTCCCCCATTACAAAAGTGATAGACGATATCGGACCAGAGCGCATCCTGGATCCAAGAACTGCTGTAATAGACCAGTTCGCGGGCGTTGCCAAAGCATTCGCGATGCGTCATTCCAAGGTCGGCGTGACCGTTGCCGACGCAGATGATGCGGCGGCCATAAGGGACGCATTCGGTTCCGCGGTCGTGATATTCGCAGTTCATACAACCGGATTATCGGAGCGCGACGCTGAGACGATGTTCAGTGTATGCGACGTCATAACCGGCTGCGCATCCGCACCTATCCGGAGACTGGCCAAGACCCTTGCGCTGGTCAAGGCCGGTACCAAGGTTCCCGTATATGCTGCGACCGAGACCGGAAAGGAAATGATAATGATGAAACTGAACGAACTTGGAAAAGAACCGTCGGGAGATGACGATGACACTCCGTTCCCGCTTATCTGAAGGATTCCAGAACAAGATGCGTCCCTGAACGCAGATATATCAGAGGAATGCTCATCTTCCTTAGACGTGCGCGCAGTTCCTTGTCGTTGGTCAGGACGTATCCGTGCGTCATCAGCGCCGCTTCCACCACTGCGTCGTCGCCGGACTTGTCGACCTGTATGATCTCATATCTCCTTGCGAGTTCCAGTGCTGCACCGGCGTACTTATGATCAAGATTTTTCAGTTCGCCTATCATCGGGCCTGGAACGACGATCCTTGCCTCGCCCAAAAGTTTCTCCAGTGCCAGATCAATATTGATACGGATCTCGAACGGCATCAGCAACGCGTTGGTATCTAGGACGACGGTCTGCATGTCAGTTGTCCACGAGTCCGTACCCGATGAGTCTCCACTTACCGACGATACGTCTTGATATGGCGACCCTCTGACCTTCCAGGATACACACCGGTATCTTGAGTACCACTTCCGCAGAATCGCCTCTGGCGCTCTTGACCACGCCCACGGTGGTCGCCGTCCCGATGGACAGCATCAGGGGCTCGTTCGTCTTGATCTCGTCGACCTTGAGGTCGGACGATGTGCCGACCACCCTTTCCAAAAGTGTCGTCCTCATCTTGAAATCGTGTACTACCGGCGGGAGCTCTCCTGGCCTGCCGATCATCCTGCCCGTCAGTCCGTCAGATTTTGTTATCGACGGATCAAGACCGGTACCTATAGATATCAGCCCTCCTGGGAACACCTTATCGACGCTCTTGCCGCCGGCATGAAGCGACGTTACCTTTGTTGTTATCTTATGCCATACTGTCTTTCCCGCCACTTCTGATTTGCGTCCGGGGGCGATCTCCACCTCGTCGCCGATCTTGAGCGTCCCTTTCACCAAAGATCCTCCGAGGACACCGCCCTTCAGACCCGTCGGGTCCGCGCCGGGGGAATTTATATCGAATGATCTTGCAACGTACATCAGAGGCGAGGCTTCCTTGTCCCTTTCCACTTTGGATGCGATATGGTTCTCGATCGTCTCTATGAGCTTGTCAATGTTGACGTCGTGATGTGCCGAAACCGGAATGATCGGCGCTTTCTCGGCTATCGTCCCTTTAACGAATGCCTTTATCTGTTTGTAGTTGTCAAGTGCCTCTTCTCTGCTAACGAGGTCGATCTTGTTCTGTACAATGATTATCCTCTCGATCCCGACGATGGATAATGCCATCAGGTGTTCCTTGGTCTGTGGCTGCGGGCATTTCTCGTTCGCTGCCACAAGAAGAAGCGCGCCGTCCATCAGTGCCGCTCCTGACAGCATTGTCGCCATGAGCGTCTCGTGACCCGGTGCGTCCACCAACGAGATCGATCTCAGATATTCCGCTTTCGTACCGTCCTTACAGGTGTCTTTGGTCGTGTACGCTGCGGGGCCCTCTTGATTCGGGCATTTGTAAAATGCAACATCGGCATACCCCAGTCTTATGGATATGCCCCTTTTGATCTCCTCGGAATGCCGGTCCGTCCATTCACCGCTCAGCGCTTTCGTCAGCGTTGTCTTACCGTGGTCGACGTGCCCGATCATCCCGATGTTTATCTCGGGCTGCTTCTGAACTTTCATTATTTGGCTCCGTCCGCCGGGGCCGCAGGTGCGAAGACCTCTTCTATCGGTTTCGGACCGTATTCGGTGATCATCATGTTTATCTGGACGATCTCAGAGGATATTGCTGAACAGCGGAGCGCTTTGCGTTTCCTCTCGCCTGGATACACTTCATGGAACCCTATGCTCTCGGAAAGTAGTATCTTCCTTTTCTTGTTCCCGGGAAGGTCTTTCCTCATAGGAGTGCCGTTCCCGTCGCTTCCGCCAGTTATTTTCAGTTTGTAACCGGGAAGTCCGACGAATATACCGTCGACGACCTCCCCTATGTTCTTCCCTATAAGGGAATTCGCGTTATGCCCCGACACGGTCGCCTTGTGAGACTTGCCGGTCTTGACGTCGTTGATGACTGCTTTGAAATCAACCATTATGACACCTGTATTGCCGCCCTATTAAAGAAGAGTTTATATAAGTTTTGTTAGAGAACTTGATGAAATGAAAAGACCGGCATGTATGCCGGAAGATGTTTACGCGAACTGCTTGTCGTAGACGCCCGCTTTCAGGTCTTTCTGGAAGACCTTCGCGTCCTTACCGTCGATGGTCACGCCCACGGATACGCAGTTGCCTGCGACCTCGGACACACGCTGCTTCTGGGTCGCACCCAGAAGGTCATCGTGCTTCATATCGGCGATCTTCTTTGCCTGATCCAACGTCAGGTCCCCGACCTTCGTCGACTTCGCATTGCTTGAGCCGCTTGCAAGACCCAGCTCGCTCTTTATCAGGGCGGACATCTGAGGGGTACCTACCTTGATCTCAAACTTCTTTTTGTCGTCGATTATGATCTTCACCGGAACTTTCATTCCCGCGAACGCCTTTGTCTTCGCGTTTATCGCCGCTACGACCTCACCGATATTGACGCCTTTGGGGCCGAGTGCCGGACCGAGGGGCGCACCTGCGGACGCTTTGCCGCCGTCCACCAATGCCTCAACTGTATCTACCATTGTTCATCTCTCCTTCTCTATGACTCTGACGCTGTCACCTTTCACCGTGACGGGTATGGGCACCATGGCCTCGATCAGTTCCACGGTTATCTCTTCCTTGCTCTGATCTATCTGCTGTACCCTTGCCCTCTCTCCTTTGAACGGACCGTTAACGAGTTCAACAAGATCGCCCTCGACTATTCCGACGACCGTCGACAGCGGCGTTAGATAGTGATCTATCTCGGCCAGCGACGTCTCCCCGTCGACGAATGACCTTGCTTTCCTTATATCCCTTGTTTTCTCCCTGAGACGCTCGGTGTTCATTCCTTCAACGAATATGTATCCCCTGAGCTTGGCGGGACTGAGTATGGCGAAGATATCCTTCTCACCGATGTTCGCCTTGGATGCGAGACTGTCGGCGACGCTCTTTTCCTGGTCCATCTGTGTCTTGAGGACCATTATGGACTGCGTCGCAACAGCCGGGAACGTGATGGCGGCGTTGCCGTTGGGTCCTTCTGCCCTGATCTCCACCGAGACCTCGTCCCCGTATCTTGCTCCTTTCGGGCATACTACTTCAAGCTTCAGATCCTTGGGCTTGTTACCCTGAATGCCCACGGCTATCTCTTTCTTGCTGCGGTAGTTGCTCCACAGCTCTCCGGACGAGTCGTAAAGTGCGACGTTCCACTCCGGTGCGCTGTCCGCATCCGGTCCTGTGGTGACGTCGAAGGATACGCTGACCTCCTTCGCGTCGGCGCTAAGCTGAAAGTTCCATGTCACCGCGCCGCCTGTGTGTATTGATTTCCGGTCGTTGCTGCCGGACAAATGTACTCCGCTGCCAAAAGTATCGGACACTTGAATCACCCCTTATCCAAGAAAGAAATCCATGATCATCATTATCGCGAATCCGACCGCACCGATGAGCCCTATCCCTATTCCGGTGATGGTGACGATCTTCTTGTACTCGTCCCAACCCGGCGTGCGCGCCATCTTCAGTACCCTTCCGTACTTGCCCTTGCCAATGCTGCGTATACGGGATTCGATGTCGTCCTGCACCTCGGTGGCTTTCGATTCAACGCTCATTTCATATCCTTCCGGGCGACACAGACCCGTGCGGGTATGTGTCGTTCTTGTTATCACTGATTGAACAGTAAGCACCCTTACAAGTAATTGATGTTTTAAAGATTTCGGTGCCGTACTGCCTTAGATAAAATAATGGCGGACCGCGGACGGAACAAAATCTTTACTCTCATCGTAGATGACCGTATGATGAACGTAAGACCCGAATGTGTGCCGTGCCTGATGGGGCGGGTCCTATTCCAGGCGAGACTCGTGAACAACGGATCGGAGTTCGAGGCTGTCAAGGCCGCCATTGATGCCTTTTCGAAAGAGTTCAGAACCGGCAGGAACTCCGCTTCCATGGCGACCGAGGTCCACAGGAAAGCATACAGAGCAATGGGCGTGCGCGACCCCTATCTGAAGCTGAAAGAAAGAGCCGATCTGGTCGCCGCCAGATATCTGGGGCGTGCGGAAGAGTTCATAAGGGATTCGGATGACCGGATAAAGGCTGCGGCACTTATGGCGGCCATCGGCAACATAATGGACTTCGGTGCCGGGCTTGCCATAGACTATCCGGAGGAGTTCGACGGACAGTTCGACAGGATGGTCGCTCAGGGGATCGGATCGGACGATACGGACAAGATGACCGATGCGATAAAGAACGGACGCAACGTGATCTATCTTTTCGACAACTGCGGCGAATCTCTGTTCGATGCACTCCTGATCAGGGAGATACAGTCCATCGGCGCCAGGGTCGTCGGCGTGGTGAGAGGCGAACCCATACTGAACGACGTGACACTGGAGGATGCTGAAAGGGCAGGTATCGACAGAGTGCCAGATCGTATGCTCACGACCGGACAGTTCGCCATCGGACTCGATCTGAAAATGATTGGAGAGGACCTCCGGGAGGAAATGTCCAAGGCCGACCTCATCATTGCAAAGGGTATGGCGAACTATGAGTCTCTGGCAGATCAAAAACTGGAAACCCCGATAGTCTATATGTTGCGTTCCAAGTGTGTCCCGGTCGCTTCCTCGTTAGGGGTCCCGACCGACATCAATGTTGTGCGTTTCGTCAAATAGTTATACTCCCAATAGACTGATGGTTCATGGTAAAAGTGCGCCAAGCGGTCATCATGGTCGGCGGTAAAGGCACGCGCCTCCTTCCGCTGACGGAGTCGTGCCCGAAACCCATACTCCCCGTGCTGGACCGTCCGTGCCTCGACTATCTGATCGATTCTTTGGTCCAGGGCGGCATTGAGCATGTGATCCTTGCGTGCGGGTACCGTTCCGAGCAGATGGCATCGGCGATAGGGGACGGTTCAGACCGCGGCATAAGGATAGAATATTCTTACGAGACTCGACCGATGGGTACCGCCGGCGCCATAAAGCTCCTCGAAGACAGATTGGATGATGTGTTCGTTGCCGCGAATGGGGATGTGTTCGCAGACATTGATGTCGGGAAGGAGATCGACGAACATATCAGGACCGGCGCCTGCATAACGATCTCCCTGACCCCTGTCAGCAATCCGTGCGAGTTCGGCATAGTCAGGACGGATAACGAAGGCAGGATACTGGAATTCAAAGAGAAGCCGAAGCCGGAGGAGGTGTTCTCCGATCTCATAAACGCCGGAGTTTACGTTGTCAACAAGGAAGTTCTGAAATTGGTGCCGGCGGACACGATGTACGATTTCTCGAAGGACCTCGTGATCGGTCTTGTCGACAGAGGTTACAGGATACAGGGCCACCGTATCAACGGACTCTGGAGGGACGTAGGCAGGCCGTCGGACCTTCTGGATGCAAACATCATCATGGCGGAAAGGACCGATGTTGCGATAAACGGGAAGATCTCTGATTCTGATGTCATCTTCCCCGCATATGTCGGCAGAGGGGCGTCTGTGTCAGGGTCCCGGCTGTCCTCGTCAATAGTATCCGAGAACTCTGAAGTGAGGGGTTCGTCGCTGAACGGATCCTTGGTCATGAGGTCTTCGAAGATATCCGGGTCCGAGATATCCAACAGTATTCTGGGAAAAGGGTGCGTCATAACCGACTGCAAGGTCCGCGATGCGGTGCTGGGCGACGGCACGGTGGCGACCGGAGAGGAGATCATCGGTCAAGATGTTCGCTGATCTTCTTTTTTAAGGACCTGATGGGGCCGACGTCGAGCGGGTCCACCCCTTTCATGGACGCCAAGTAAATGGAGACATAATCTCCTATCATGACCGCTCTGAGGCTCCTTTCTGTAACGTTCTTGCCGCGTATACTTACCACCACGGATTCAATGCCTGATTCCGCCAGCACGTCAATCGATGTCCTTGCCGTTGTCCTCATGATCTCGGATGCATCCTCTTCATAGAGGACAACAGGAACGCACTTGAACCTCTCGCCCGACCACCCTACGATCTCGTTGTGGTTGAATTCCGGTATTGAACCACAGAACGACATCATCTTGGAGTTCTCGTTTATCTGATGTTTCCATCTCATTGCGGACGCTGTGATGCCCGCGGTGGAATATATTATCGGCATGGTCTCATGGAGTCTCGCTGCGATCTTCTTCGCATAGCTGTCCGGATTGTCAAAACCGATGTCGTCCCTGAGTTTCCGCAGGTTTGGAATCAGGCCACTCATCTCGGTGCAGTGGTTCCCCACGCCGACGGTCTCCAAAACATTCGCAGTGTAACCAAGTATCAATCCGAGAGCATTCCGCGGCTGGATTCCCAATCTCATTTCTATGACTGTGTTCCCATCACGCTGGCACTTCCTCGCAAGTTCGCCGCCGGCTGTGATCGCAACGATCCTGCATCCGCGTTCCACAGCCTGATCGTACATGGACAAGGTCTCTCGCGTATCTCCTGAGTAACTTGAAACTATGACGAACGTATTCTTGTTCACCCAGCCCGGCAGGTCATATGAACGTATCACGGATATCGGGACGTTTGTCTGGTTAGATGCTATGTTTTTCATTATGTCCCCGCTTATTGCGGAGGCGCCCATGCCGCATATGCATATGTTGTCGAACTCCGCCGATATGTTGATCTTCTTCCCGACGGCTTCCTGAAGGTCATCCACGAATCCTGAGACCTCTTTCAAGACCTTGCTGTCATATTCCATTTACATCCCCCAAAATGGTTCGCTGCGTCTTCTCAGAGAGATTGTCTCTTCGAGTGCCATTCTCTCATCCTCGCTCAGTTCCGTATTCTGAAGCTCTTTGATCGATGATGCCATGAGATTTACGTATATCACGTCGCCCGTGTTGATCTGTCTCCCCACGGTCACGTCGTCGATCGCCACCGCGACCTCTTTTCCTTGCAAGGCCTCCTTCACAGGATCCTCTCCATCGCGTATGCTCTTGATCTTTCCTATCTCTTTGCCCTCTGATGTCAGCAGTCTCTGGCCTGGCCTGATGCGCCCTGCGAGTACACGTACTCCGACTATGGCCGGCTTTGTGACCCGGAACACATGGTCCGGCATGATGGTGAACTTGGCAGGGAACGGATACTCCGAGCGCTTGTCGGTCTCCTGTCTCTTCTTGGCCTCGTCCATCCAGAGTTTGAATTCCTCTATCAGCCTGTATACGACCGGGTTCGTGAACACTTTTATGTCGTGCGTCTCAGCTTCTGCGGCAGCGTCCTTGGACATCTCCGTATTGAATCCCAATATCACTTTGTTGAACCTGTCCCCGTAGGCGGCCGTTTCCACGATATCCCTGCGGGAGATCTCGCCGACACCGTACTTCCTTATCGGAATGCCGGCGGCCTTCGCTTCGAACGCAAGAGCCTCCAGCGAACCTATCGCATCCGCTTTGATCGTGACGCCTTCATCCTGGACATCTACCTTTATCGACGCTTCCTCGGTCATCTCCTGAATGGCGGGGTCGTTCGGTCCCTTCACTGCACGGAACGGTGCACCTGCGATCACTCCCTCCATGTTCTGACACGCAATCTTTACGCCGGCGGCAGCATTGATCTCAATGACGGAGTCGAATCTGTCACGCGGATCGCGTATCTCGTCCAGCGGTTTCGGTTTCAGTATCGCCTTCACTTTCGTGATGATCGGCGGACCTTTCGTCCCCAATGCAACGATGTCCCCTCTTTTGAGGGTGCCGCTGTACAGTATCATATCAATAGTCTGTCCGAATCCACGCTCTTCCTTGACCTCCAGTATCGTTCCCTTCCCGGGGCCCGACTCCTGTTCCAGCTGTCCCTCGAGGAAGCGCTGTGCCAGACCTATGAGCATCAGAAGAAGATCAGGTATGCCTTCCCCCTCCTTCGCACTTATCGGCACCAATGCCACGGCTTTCGTGAAATCCTCGATCCTGTCATATCTGTCCGATGATATGCCCTCTGATGCGAGCATGGAGATTATGTTGTACATCTTCTCGTTGAGGTCGTTGAGGGTGTGCTCTTGCTGCGCTTTCTCAGCAAGGATGAATGGCCTTCCCTTCTCGGGTATCCATCCCTGTATCGTGTCTATCTTGTTCAGGGCGATGACGAACGGCGTCTTGTACTGCCTGAGTATCTTCATCGACTCGATCGTCTGCGGCTTTATCCCTTCCCGTACGTCTATTACGAGCACCGCGATGTCCGCCAAGGAACCGCCGCGCGCACGCAGTGTGATGAAAGAATGGTGGCCGGGCGTATCTATGAACAGGAGTCCCGGAACGGTGAACTTCTTTGCCCCTATCAGCTTCCCGCACACCTTGTATATGTGGTCTATCGGGACCTCGGTGGCACCGATGTGCTGTGTTATAAGACCGGCTTCCCTTGCGATGACAGAAGTTCCTCGAATAGTATCAAGTAATTTGGTCTTACCGTGGTCGACGTGACCGAGAACACTTACCACCGGCTGCCTTATCGCCAAGAGTTGACCCCCAATAATTGAAAGGGTAATGGGTTTACTCGTATATCCATTGGTCTGTCGTCCGCGGGTATTCTACGAGCTCGTTTGGCGAGAAGAAGATGGATATCTCTCTTTCCGCAGATTCGACGGAGTCGGAACCGTGTATGATGTTCCTTCCGGTCTGCATCCCGTAATCCCCGCGTATCGTTCCCGGAGCGGATTCCTTCGGATTCGTCTTGCCCATCATGTTCCTGCAGACGTTGACGGCATCCTCTCCCTCCCAGACCATCGCAAGTACGGGGCCTGACGTGATGTACGAGATCAGCGGGTCGTAGAACTTCTTGCCCTTGTGCTCGCCGTAGTGTCTCTCGGCTGTGGCCTTGGGTATCTTCATGAACTTCATCGCCACGAGCTTCAGACCTTTCTTCTCGAAACGGGAGACGATCTCGCCCATGAGTCCGCGCTGTACCGCATCCGGTTTGATCATGAGGTAGGTCCTCTCCATGGGATCACTCCTTCTTCTCGGATGCTTTCAGCTTTGCGGACTTCTCGATCGCGAACTTCTCCGTCCATGCGGTCGTTCTCGGAACGCGTTTGAGTTGGACCATGTTCTTGTAGCACTTCTTCGTGCAGAAATTGAAGACCGTACCGTCCTTCTTGACATACATTGAACCCGTTCCGGGTTCTATCTCAGCGCCGCAGAACGAACATTTCTTTGTCTCGGCCATTTAATTCACCTCGTACTCAGTTTCTTGGCCTCTCTCGAGGTCTCTCTGAGCATCAGTATGTCGCCCATCCTTACGGGCCCCATGATGTTCCTTGTGATGATGCGGCCTTTGTCGCGTCCGTCCAAAACACGTACCTTGACCTGGGTCGCCTCACCCGTCATCCCAGTGCGGCCTATGACTTCGACCACTTCTGCCGGGATGCTATCTGTGTCAGCCATCTGGTTCACCTTCAGTTCTTAAGGGCGCTCACTGCCTTTGCTATCTCTTCGACGAGTGCTTTTCCCTTGCCTGCGTCAACTATCGCGATCGAGGCCGTGGGTTTCTCGAGCCCTATGGATTTGCCGAGCTCTACTTTACTGGGAACATATACGAACGGTATGTTGCGCTCTTTGCAGAGTGCGGGCATATGCGCAAGTATCTCCGGCGGATTGACATCGACGGCCATGATGATCATCGCGGCCTCGCCTCTCTCAACGATCTTGGTCACCTCATTGGTGCCTTTCTTGATCTTTCCGGTGTCCCTCGCCATCTCGGCGAGCGTGTATGCTTTATCAGACAATTCCTTAGGCGTTTCAAATTTCACGAATACTGACATTCTCATTACCTCTTTCCAATGTTAAACATCTTCATCATTCATCGGCTCAGAAGAGCATCCGACGTACTCGATTGGTATATTTATTATTTATGGGAAGGAACGCGCCCGCAAAAAAATATGAATAAGGTAAAAGAGAGCGTCCCGTCATGAAAAAACTTATTCCCGAAGGCGTGTTATACCGAAGCATAAGAACGCCGTCGTGTGTTCCCGGAACAGATACAATGAAGATCGCCATCATAACCGACAGTTACATCCCGACGACGGACGGTGTCGTCACCGCGGTCATAACCACAAAGAAAGAACTGGAGAAACGCGGACACGAGGTGACGGTGATCGCTCCGGACCCGGGGAAGGAGCATCGCGAAGAGGAGACGATATATTTTCCGGCGATAAGTTTCAAAAAATACAAAGGATATTACCTCCCGGTGTTCAGGTCCAATAAGATCGAGATCATCAAACGCCTTGACCCGGACATCATCCACATTTTCGGTGTCACGCTGATGGCACTCAAAGGACTAATCGCATCGCACACCCTTAGGATACCGACGGTGACGACATACGTCACATCGGTAGGAGAGGTCATAAACGATTATTCCCCGATAAAGTTGCCTTATGAACTAATGGATAAACTGGTCTGGATCTATCTCAGGAACTTCCTCAAACGTCCCGATGCCCTCGTCGTTCCGACAGCCCCTATCGCAACGGAACTGACGGAACGCGGCGTAAGACCGAAACGTCTTGAGACGATACATATCGGAATAGATATTGACAGGTTCCGCAGGAACGATCAGGAAAGGAGCAGAATCCGCGAGAAGCACGGTCTTGGTTCGAGAAAGGTGCTGATATGCGCAGGACGGCTGTCGGCAGAAAAGAATCATATCCTTCTGATAAGATCAATGCTGTCTGTGGACAAAGAAGTCGTCCTGCTGATAGTCGGCAAAGGTCCGATGGACGCGGAGCTCAGACGGCTGACGAATGAACTTTCTCTTGATGATCGAATCATATTCACCGGATTCGTCCCGGATGAAGAACTTGTCTCTTACTATTCGGCGGCAGATGTCACCGTGTCATGCTCAGAGTTCGAGACACAGGGATTGACCACGCTTGAGGCCATGGCGTGCGGCCTTCCGGCTGCGTGCGCAGACGCCAGAGCATTCAGCGACACCATTGTGAACGGCGTCAACGGATACAAGTTCAAATCGACGGAGGAGGATTGCATCAGGGCCATAAACGCGTGTATCGAACGGACCGCAGAGATGACGACAGAGGCAAGAAGGACCGCAGAGATGAACTCGATACGGGAGACCGCAGAGAAACTGGAAAAGCTATACTGGGAGGTCGTCAGTTCATATCCCCGAAGCATAAAGAAATGACTCTTGGACTCACACAGCTTTTGGCACATTATTTTTCCAGACAGCCTTGCCGCACTCGGTCACTCCCTATGGTCATCTGTCTGTGGTCAGTGAATGCGTAATGACCTTCCCCGAAGATCCGCACTGTGTCGCAGATCACCCCGCCATCATGCGACTATGTCAAGCCACTCTGCGTACTTCTGGCTCTTTCCGACGGTCGCATCCTTGAATGCTGTTTTGAGCTTCGCGGTCATTGGCCCCATGCGCCCCTCGCCGATCGTCCTGTTATCGATCTTTGTCACTGCGGTCATCTCTGCCGCCGTCCCGGTCATGAAGACCTCGTCAGCAGTGTACAGTTCAACACGTGAGATGTCCCTCTCGATGACGTCGATACCCATGTCCGCCGCTATCTCCATGACCGAATTACGTGTTATGCCTTCAAGTATGCTGCTCGATGGTGGAGGAGTGTAAAGCTTTCCGCGCTTCATCATGAATATGTTCTCGCCGCTGCATTCAGCAACGTTCCCCTGAGCGTTGAGCATGACCGCCTCGTCGAATCCGCTCATCTTTGCGTCCCTTTTTGCAAGTGACGAAGTGACGTACACTCCGTTGACCTTGGCCCCGGCCGGTACGGCCATGTTCCACGGCCTCAGCCATGATGATGTCATCAGGGAAGCTCCTTTCTCCGCAGCCTCCTTTCCGAGATATGATCCCATGAATACACCGGTTATCGCGAACGATGCCGGAATGCCTATGGGGTTCAGACCCACCTCCTCTCCCGACAGGAACACGCATGGTTTGATGTAATCTACATTCTTGTTCACTTTGATGACTTCGTGCATCGCCTTCCTGATGTCCTCTGCGGTGTACGGTATGTCTAAGCAGAGGACCTTGCAGCTGTCCAGCAGCCTCTTTATGTGCTCTTTCGACCTGAATATGGCCGTCCCTTTGGGTGTTTTGTATACACGAATACCCTCGAATACGCCGGTACCGTAGTTCAGCGCGTGTGCGAGAACGTGCACCTTCGCGTCGTTCCATGCAATAAGCTTTCCGTCCATCCATATCTTCTCGGTCTTTTCCATTATTTTCACCACTCGGATCAGAGCGCACTGAGCGTCTTCACATACCTTTCGGGTTTGGTCCTGTCTATTATCTCTTCGACGTCGGCCGATCTCCCGATCAGACCGACCAATCCGTTCGCCGTCGTTATCAGAGCGTAAGAGGACTGTCCGTCCTCTTCAACGATCTGCGCAGAGTAAACGTCCTGCAGTCTCTTGAGTCTGCTTATCGCCGTGTCGGCGGCATCCTTACCTATTACCGACAGGACTATCCTCGCTTTCCCAGGCAACTCGCATTTCCCTACCACGATCGTCTCGACGTTTATCTTGTTGCGGGTGAACTCACCCATGATCCTTTGCATCACGCCGAATTCGTTTTTCACGATCAGTGATATGACATGCATGCTGACACCTTTACTCAGATGCTCAAATGGCTATTTATTATTAGCAGTGTTGAAACAGCGTCGGTACCTTGACATGGTTGCAGACTACCATCAGGAACCCAATATCTTGTCCACGGCATCGTTGAACGTGAACTTATCGTCCACCTTGATGGATGTGCACCCGAGCCTTTTTCCGAATTCCATATCTGCATCACTGTTACCGATCATGAACGACCGTTTCGTATCTATCTTGTGCTTCGATACCGCAGCCACGCCCATCCCCGTCTCCGGCTTCCTGCATCCGCATCCGTCGTCCGGGTGGTGCGGGCAGAAGAATATATCGTCGATCCTGCCGCCTGCTTTCTTTATTTCGTCGGTCATCTTGGTGTGGATGGCTGACAGCATATCTTCAGAGAATTTGCCTCTGGCGATCCCGGACTGGTTGGTCACGAGTATGACCAGATATCCGGCGTCGTTAAGTTTCTTTATCGATGCGGGAACGCCGTCATAAAGGATCAGCTTGGACGGGGCGTCACAGTGCGGAACATCCTTGTTGATCGTGTCGTCCCTGTCTATGAACGCCGCTTTCTGTCCGAACATGTTCCTCTCGACCATTCCGCATATTATGTGGCCGGCCACAAAATACCCTTCCTGTACGCGCGGTGTCGCTTTCGACTGTATTATCAGTGCGTGATCCACCATGTCCTTCATCGAGCCTCCGGGTCCTGTGAACGATATCGTTATCGCCCCGATCTCTTTGGCGGCGTTGAACGCCTCAATGATGTTCTTAGAGTTCCCGGACGTTGACAGTCCCACGACAGCATCTCCTTTCCTTGCGTGCGCCAATACTTGTCTTTTGAACACTAGATCGAATGAATAATCGTTGCCTATTGCGGACATCGGAGCTATTGCCGAAAGTGAAATGGCGGACATCGGCGGTCTGTCGAAAAGATACTTCCCTGTAAATTCCGCAGCTATATGCTGCGCATCGGCCGACGAACCTCCGTTGCCCATGAAAATTATCTTGTTCCCTTTTCTGATGACCTTGGTCAGAACGTCTGCAATCTTTTCGATCATCAGTGGGTCAATGCTCTGAATGACCCCTGCGGATTCCGCGAGTTCGGCCTTTATGATGTCGCTCACAACTTATACCCAAGGCTCACATCACACCTGAAATATAAATAAATCGCATATGGCGTCTGGCCGTTTCCAGCCCACATCATGGATATGACCTAGGCCACCCCGTGACTATTGCGTTCCGTCATCCGCATCTTCACACTCGCAGGCGGTCTCTTTTGCCGTTTTCTTAGTGAAAATATAATACTTGCTGAATATCCAGTTCAGCGCTATCTCGATCAGGCTGGTGACTATCTTCGCAGGGAATCCTTCTATACCGAAAAGGTCTCCGTTCAGCCCTACGGCCAGAAGTATCGGGAAGAGAACGAACGCGATGATCCCGGTGAATATCCTGGCACCGAAGAACGACCCCAGTTCCCTGAAGACCACGGACGGTTTCGTTGACCTGCATGAGAACACGAACCATTTGTTGACCACGAAAGCGAAGAGTACGCCGCACACCCAAGACAGTATGTTGCTGACGTTGAGGTCTATGCCGAACCATACGAAAAGAGCGTACGTCACCCATGTGACGAGAGTGGTAAAACCTCCGAACACGATGTACAGAGTGGCTTCTCTGTGATCCTCGTACGTCTTTCTGATGGATGCCATTCGAATGTGCGAGTTATTCCCTCTTAATAATGTTTTTCCATCATATGGTGGTAATTTCTTTGCAGACTCTGCGCAGTTAAATATCGGAAGTGGGTTTTAGGTCTCAGTGCAATGAATGTCTCATCGGTATCATCATTTTTAAAAAAACCTGTTTTTCTGATAGTTACCTCGGCGTTACTTATCAGACTTATACTGATGCCGCTCCTGACCTATGATTATGACATATACCACTGGGGACTGATAATCTCGAATATCGACAGCGGCAACAATCTTTACAATCTTGACGGGTACTATTACACCCCGGTATGGGGATATCTTCTAGGATTTGTATCGACGATACAGCAGTTCCTCGTTAACATCGGACCGACAGGCATAAGGTTCACGGAACTTCTGGGTATTGAGAACCTTGAGTATCCGTACCACACCGCAACGATAACATCGATTGCGTTCAACATCTGCATGAAGATTCCGCTTGTCCTGTGCGACTTTGCCGTTGGCTATCTTATATATTGGCTTATCAAGGACCGGACCGGAAGTTCTAAGAAAGCGACATATGGATTGGCATTCTGGCTGTTCTGTCCGATCGTGATATATATGTCCGGCATCCAGGCCATGTTCGATACATTCGCCGCGCTGTTTCTACTGCTGACCGTCATCATGTTTTACAAGGATAGATGCTTCATCGGTGGCGTACTCTTTGCCATGGCGGTCCTGCTGAAGTTCTTTCCGGCGTTCTGTATATTCGTACTTCTGGCGTATGTCGTGGCCAAACACAGAGGGCACGGTCTTGCTAAAAGAAAATTTTTGGAATCTGTGCTTGGAATGATGACAATGTCCGCCATCCTTATGTTGCCGCTGATCCTGAACGGTCAGCTCGGCATTGCGTTCTCATTCGTCTTCGGCAGGACCGGGGATGCGGGGTTTCTCACGATGATGTTCTTGGTCGTCAATGCCGCGATCGCATTGTTGTGCGCCGTCTTCTTCGGATACAAGATGTTCCGTTCATCCGCCAATAATGCGGACGAATCGATGTTCTTGTATGTTCTGTTCACTGTTGCGGCGGCGACATTGATATCGATCACACCGCAATACGTAATCGTGATAATGCCGTTATTGATCTTGCTCATGGTCGGATCGGATAAATCGTATCTCAAGTGCTGGGTCATTATAAGCGTGTCAGCATTCTTCGGTGCGTTCATACTCAATAACTATTCCCTGTTCGCTGCTCTTGCCGGATATACGACATTCGTATCTCCCGATTGGCTGATATCAGGTATGCAGTTCTTGGAGTCCGGCACCCCCATCAATTTGGCATCGGATTTGGCCTTTGTGTCTGCCGTGGTACAGTATGCCGGCATATTGCTGCTTATAATCTTCGGTCTGTCAGAAATAATAAACGAAAAAGTGCCGAAACTCGGGAGGATTGTCGTGCGCATCAAAAAATGGAGGGTTGACAATGAAGCATGAAAGAATCATAACCGCCATCGCGGCCGTGATGATCGTTGTTGTGCTTATCGGCGAGGTTATCGTCTACACCTCAAGCACGGACAGCTTCAACGTGGATGCGAAATACTCCGACGGAAATGTGCACTATTCCGTATCGATCAGCGGTTCTCAGGTGTTCTCGGTGATAGTTATGGAGGATGGGATGCAGCCTATGACGGAACTGTATGTATACTACGACGACGGGTACGCATCCTGTTATGAAACCGAGCGCGGACCGCTGGGATCCCCGACGGTCGATCAGAAAAGCTATATCGACCAGTTGGTAACTGCCCTTGCGTTCGCCTCAGAACTGCGTGTAACCATACTGTCGGCGGACGATCTCAGGGCAGCGATGACCGATGACGTCTCTGCCGGCAATATCACGAAGGGATTGGTGGTCATATCCGGAGCACTACCCGATACCATCTATGAAGGAAACACAGCAGACCTTGTGTTCGATTGGCTGGCTGACGGAGGAAGACTATATTGGCTGGGCAATCTTCTGGGTGCGTATTACTCTACGCCGACCGGTATAGATGTTGTTTCCGGCGATTATCAGGCGTGGTTCTTCGGCGTCAGCGATTGTCTGAACATGGACACGAACGGTACCGGTTTCGTTTCCAACGACTTCATCGGTGGCGCATCCACGGATGGTCTCAGATATAACCTATCATTGAAGAACAACCGTGTGAAATACGCAGTGGACACTACAAAACTCACGAATTACCGTGCGGTCGGATATTCTGACGACAACACGTATGCGAGCATCGTCCTCACTGAATACGTCGGCGGGAACGGAATGATCTGTGTCCTGGCTGGCGACTACTCGCGCAACCAGCGCAGCGACCTTGTGCAGGTATTGTCTTCCGGCCTGTGTTATTCGACGGATGTCATCGGAACTGCCGATGGTTCTGTCAAACACGGGACCTTAACCGGTGAAATAGATGTCAGCGGCCCAGGAGGGATCTACCCCCCGAATGTGACCGTTTACATCTACTTAGGTGGTTACTTCCCGGTCTACGGCAGACTCTTCTCCTAGAAAGATTGCCGTGGGCCACGCAACCGCCCGCGCCAAATCGTTTTCAGACGCATTGAATGATATATATCAAAGGTGTATCCACCTGCATGAGAATGGAGCCCGGCTCTGCTGAAAGAAGCCTGCTTATCTATGGCGTCATTTTCGGCATAGCATGCGTCATCTATCTCGTTGTGATTGCTGTCCTGAACATCGACACAGAGGTGTCGATACATCGTTTTGCGGATGCCGAGAGAGTGTTCAGTGGCGGTTCTCTGGCAACAGAGTACCCTCCTCTCGCGTTGATCATCACACTTATCCCCCGGCTCTTTGCATCTTCGCCGTTCGGATATAACGTCATGTTCGTAGCTGAGATGTTCGTCTTCTTCATGATCGGACTTTTCTTCACAGGGAAACTCGCGGAAAGATATGGAAAAGATTCGGGCCGATGTATGCTAGCATATACCGTCCTGATGCTGATGATGATAGAATTCGTGCTGGATCGTTTTGATATCGTGCCGGCGGTCCTCACTCTTGTTTCAGTGTACTGCTATGTCAGTAGGAAGTATGCGTGGGCCTTTACTTTGCTTGCCGTCGGTGCGATGATCAAACTGTATCCTGCCATCCTGTTCCCGATATTCATCATCCCGCTCATTGCGGCCAGGGATTGGAAAGCGACCGTCCGTGGAACGGTCGTATTCGCGGCTGTTTCGCTTGCGGTCATCATCCCCGTCCTGATCTTCCAACCGGATATGCTCTCCGGATTCGTAGAATATCAGACAGACCGGCCGCTGCATGTGGAAAGCGTCCTAGCCTCGCTCATATTCCCCTTTGCCTTTGCGGGGCTCACCGAGGTTTGGACCGAGTTCGGTTCCAGTCTTTCGGACAATCTAAGGGGGGCATGGCCGGATGCCTTGGCGCCGCTGCTGACGCCTTTGATGATCGTTTCTATCGTGATTCTTTATATTGTTTTCATACACGTCGTCAAAAAGACCAAAGGACGCACAGATGACTGCCGCACCCATCTCTTCGCCGTTGTGATGCTGCTGTCCCTGATGCTGTTCATGATGGTCGGCAAGGTGTTCTCTGCGCAGTATCTTATCTGGCTGATACCGCCTGCCATCTTCGTGCTGATGACTGTCGACCCCAAATCGGAGCGCGTGCTGTTCATCCTGCTGATCGCCGCGATGGCCACGACCCAGATGGAGTTCGCTTATAATGTCGGCTATCTTGGCGGAGGGGCGGCCATCAACGACCTCGGAATGACGATGATACTCGTGCGGAACATTATCCTGATCGTTTTATTCTTCATCCTCGCGCGGGATGTATACTATCGCTCTGCGGCCAGTGAGGATGTATCATTGGCCGATGGGGGCAGCATTTCCGGCCCAGGATGTTAATCGATCGAAATGACCCTACCAGCCACAGGTGTATTATACGTTTATATCATCAGTATAATATGCATGACGAATAGCGGTGCGTTGGAGACCATTCAGTAGGTTTATCTCCCTAGAATGAGTGTCCGTGAGGTTCATCTTGATAATCACAAAATGAATGATAAACAACCAATCAGAATGGATTCAAAGAAACAGTGAGGTTCATGTTCGCTCGAAAGTATCTGATTAAGGTTCTTGCCACAATACTGTCATCAGTTCTTTCATTCGCATCGCTTATGGTCATGACGAGATATGTCGGATCAGAATATGGTGTAATGATGTGGGGTTTCTCCTTCATTGCCTTGTTCAATGCCCTGTCAGATCTCGGGTTTGCATCAGCACATATAAAAAAGATGACCGAAGGGGAGGACTGCGATCGGTGCATAACGACGTTTGTCCTCATAAAGGTGGCTCTTATAGCGGTAGCGACCGTTGCTGTACTCATAACTCTGCTGATACAGGGTTTCATGGGTTACGAGTATAGCAAAGAGATGAAGATCGTAGTGGTATCGTTCGTTGTTTACTATGCCATATTCAATCTGACGGGAATAATGACCACCACATATCTGGCACGAATGGAGGCGGGCAAAGAGTCTGCCGTTCTCGTGACAGAGTCGGCGGTGCGCTCCGCATTTCTCATAATCTTTGCGGTCATCGGCGTGTCCGCATCAGTACTTTCTGCAAGTTACATCATAGGCGCAGTCTCTTCGCTCACCGTATGTCTCATGATGTTCAGAAGCGTTGGATATAAACCGAAAAGACCGCTTATCGTTCGCAAATACGTCTCCTTCGCCGCCCCTTTGGCTGTTGCATGCATACTGACTACTGCAATAAACAACCTTGACCGTGTATTGATAGGCATATACTACGGCAGTGAGGATGTCGGCTTTTATTCTGCGGCCATGGGCGTCATATATGCGATGACCGTGATAGGCACTGTTGTCGGGGGGCTGCTCTTGTCCCACTTTTCCACACTGAATTCGGAATCTAGAAAAGATGACATGAAGAACACATTCTGGACAATTCAGAGATACACCATGATGCTCATGCTGCCCATCGTGGTGTTCTTCATCGTTTTTGGTGTGGAGGCCTCGGCCATATTGTTCGGGGAAGGGTTCTCTGAAGCTGGCAACATCCTATCAGTACTTGTGATCAGTGTACCGATCACCATGATCCTGACCGTGAATACCCAGTTATTGGCCTCTTTGAATAAAACGTATGTATACGGAAAGATTGCGATAATATATTCGATAATCATAATTTCCATGTTCATGCTGACGATACCCGAGAATCTCTTCGGATTCAGGATGCTTGGTATGGGAACGATTGGCGCTGCGGTATCTGTTGTCGTGGGCAATTTTGCTTTCTTGGCGATGACCAGCATAGCGTCTGCAAAGACTGCCGACATGTCGGTATACCCGAAGATATATCTGTATATGGTAGCCATGGTTGCATCCCTCGTGGTTGCTTACCTGATTGACTGGCACACCCATGTGCAGGGCATCATCAGTGTGTTTTTTGCGCTCATTCTGACGGTGGCGGCATACTTCTCAGTATTGATTGTCACAAAAGAGTTCAGCAAGAATGACATCAGATTCATGCTTGATATCATCGGCGTCCGCAATACGCACGCCGATATGAAAGAAGATAAGAGATGATCGTGTCATTTTTACTCGCTTCAGTCGAATAGGGACACCCTCTCACGGTCCCTATCCGACTAGGACTCTAGCTGCCTCTTCATTAAGGTTGAACAATGCATCTCTTTTCGAATGTGCCATTTGATGATCTAAAACGACCACACCGGATTTTGTTGGTATGGGGTCAGGGGTTCCTTACCTTCTGCAGAACGTTGTAAATGAAATCTGTTAGGAATCTATAAGGGGGGGCCAGACGGGCACGGGAGACCAAGTATACATCGTACATCTCAACTAGTTTTTCTTTGCAAACGAATTTGTCCTTGAGATCGGAGCGTTTGTTGTCGACATAGTATCTGTTGTATGTGTCACCCAACGCAAGCACGTAGTCGTTGTCTATTAGAATGTGTTCCCACTTTTCAAAGGTGTTCTTCCTCTTGCGCGGATCGACAGATTCTATTGCAAATATCCACGGGCGGTGTCTATTGAGGTCAATCCCCTCTAATACCTGTTTTTCGAATCCTTCAACGTCAATCTTGCAGAAATGCACCTCTGCCCCCTGACAGAGGTTCTCATCCATTATCTTGCTCAGAGGCATGACCTTCACTATTGTCTGAATCTTTTCGTCCCCTATGGTCCTTTCCATCGTTGCCCATTGGAGGTTTCCGTACAGCACCATCTCGTCTTCGCGGTCGCCGGCACCGACACAAAGGTTCACATCACGAGGTCTGTCTGTCTGCAGAAGGTCGTGATACTCTTTTTGCGGCTCAATGTTAATCCCTGACCATCCACGGTCATAGAATATTTTTGTGACGGATTCGTACAACGGGTCATTCGCACCCACATCAACATATGTACCTTTTTCCACGTCCTTCAGAGCATAGAGAAGTATGAGATCGATGAAGTCTGGGTTGTAAATGACCACCTTCTCTTTCATTGCCACACATAATGAACAGACCAATAATAAGGTTTCCTACCGAAAAGTCGTGTCTATAAAGTCGAGCGAATGCCCGTCTCCCTAGGCCAATTGTTTTCCCAAAGCCCGCAGGCGGGCTTTGCGCCTTCTTAGGTCCGTTAATCGACGAGTATGATTATAACCGTTCCATTTATTACTGACAACGGTGTTGCGCAACGGATGCTTTCTGTTTCCGTCTGTATATGCGCCTACAACGAGGCTGACAATATAGAACAGACGATACGTTCGGTATACAGTCAGAGGACGGACGGTTTTGAGATTGCCGATGTCATAGTCGTATCAAGCGGGAGCACCGACGGCACCGACAATATCGTCAGGGACCTGATGCAAACATTCCAGTCGCTGAGACTTATCCGACAGGAAACTAGAATGGGAAAGAACTCTGCCGTGAATGAATTCCTGGACGGGAAAAGAGCCCCCATCTCGGTATTGCTGAATGCAGATAACATACTTCGAGACGAGACCACCCTAGCCAGCCTGATATCTCCGTTATGCGATGAGAGGGTCGGGATTGTCGGCGGCCACCCGGTTCCCACGAACGACCCGAAGACCCTGATGGGATTCGTCGCCCATCTGATGTGGGCGAAGCACCATCGCTCATCCATGATGCGCCCGCAGATAGGGGAGCTGGTCGCCTTCAGGGATGTGGACATACGCCTCCCGACAGATATGCAGTCGGACGAGGCCATTATGAAGATGGAATTGGAGAAGAGAGGATACATATCCGTCTATGCCCCGGATGCGGTCATCCTGAACCGCGGCCCCGAGACCGCAAGCGATTTCATAAAACAAAGGACACGCGTCATCGTGGGGGAGGAATTCATGCGGAAAAAATACGGTTATTACGTTCCGGCACAGGACACCCGCCTTATCATGAGCGCCAACCTTAGTACCATAAAGGATGTAGGCGCACATCCGTTCAAGATATCCTTCGCCGTCATGCTGAACCTGGTCTCAAAATACAGAGCCAGAGCGCATATACGCACTGAGGGTACAGATATGAGCGTATGGAAGAGGGTCGAAAGCACAAAGGATGTTAGAGGAAGATCAAAATAACGGTTCCGAATGTTCGACCCCGTCGAACACCTATCTCTCCTTATGTTGTGTGAGGGGGATCGGAACATCAGAACGTGCCATGGTACATATATAAATAGGGATTGCACAATCATTTCTGTATGCCCATGCCGGACATCGGAAAACTGAATACCGTTATCAGGAAACCATTATTCAAGATATTCTTAATAGGATTGGTCCTGAGGATCGTTCTGATGCCGCTGTTCGGATATCCATACGATACGATGCATTGGGCATTGGCCATACAGCATATACAGGCCGGGGCCGGGTTATACGATATCGACGGTTACTATTACACTCCGACGTGGGGGTACATCCTCGGCATATGGTCTCATGTGTTCGACCTGTTCGGTGTCACCAATTATGGACAGCTGTTCGATTCGACGCTCCCGTTGGAACACGCATACAGCAATTACCTCGCAACGCTGACCACCGTCTCGTTCAATTTCATCATAAAAATTCCTTTCCTTATTTCAGATATCATCGTCGGATACCTGATCTATAAGATCATATACGAAAAGACGAATGACGAGAAAAAGGCCACATTGGGATTCACACTTTGGTTCCTGTGCCCTCTGACTATATTTGTTTCTGCCGTACACGGGATGTTCGACTCAATATCCGTAATGTTCATGCTGCTGTCTGTCTATTCACTGCGCAAGGGCCGCGATATTCTGGCAGGAATCTCAATGGCCGTCGCAATAACGCTGAAGATATTCCCTATAATAGCGGTGTTCGCGCTCATAATGTATCTGGCCGCCAAACATAAGGGAGATTCCAGGACAATATTCAAACGCCTTTTGACGGTGGCGGTCAGCCTGTCCCTGATGACGCTCATACTGTTCATTCCGCAGATCCTTGACGGTACGGTGATGAATTCGCTGCTATTCTTCACAAGCAGAAGCAGTTCTGTCGGCGGAGGAGGGGGCGGCGGTTGGTCCCTTTCGAGCGTGGTGTTCTTGTTGCCGATTATAGCAGTGGTGCTGTCACCGATAATTGCCTTCTGGTTATACAAGAAAAGAGATGCGGACAAAGTGGCAGAAGAGTGCTTCTTCTCCAGCCTGATGCTGTCATTCGCGATAGCCGTGCTGATTCCTTCTTCGCCGCAATACGCTCTCTTCATGATCCCGTTCCTGATCTTTTTCGTTGTTATTTTTGACAAACGTTTCATGAAACCGTTCATATTGCTGTCGGTAACATTGGTAATATATGCGATCATGATCCCCCACTTAACCCTGCTGTTCTCATTGGCGGCATACACGAATCTGCTGGACCTCGGTCATGTTTATTCTCTCGCCGAATGGATGAACGCAACTTTGTTCGGAGTTCCCAGAGCAAGCATACTGGCTGGGATATTCCAGGCCGGAGCGATAATAAGCATGATTCTTATATTCTGGTATTGGGTGCGTTACAGACGGGAGGGAAGCAAAGATGTTTAAGAAGAAAGCCGAGCTCGTCATAACAGCCTTGATAATCTTCACGATGATCGGCGGTATAATCCTGACCTATTACGTGACACCCAATTACGATGCGCATTTGTCCAAGGACGCAGACGGTGACCTAGCATATACGGTAAGCACGAACTCCGCTACGACTTACACCATCTTTGCGTTCGACAACGCAAGGCCTGTGGACAAACTCTACATCTACTATGACGAACGCTACGCCGTCTACGAAGTGGATCGCAGTTGGCAGGAAAGGATCATATCGCAGACGGTCGCCGAACTCAGGATCCGCGGTCTTACGGATGTGGAGATCGTCGATGCTAATCGTCTGGGGGATATCGTTGACGGCGGTTACGTCGGAGGCGAGGCGATCCTGATCACTTCGGGCATCCTGCCCGATACTGTGTATCAGGGCAATGTCTCCGATGGTATATTCAAATGGGTCAGCGACGGCGGTTCGCTGTATTGGATCGGCTACGCCATAGGCGCCAAGTACGCCGAAGGGAACGATGTGATAGATGTCGCCCCCTATCAGGAGAATTTGTTCGGGGTCAGCGACTGCATATTAACTGACGAACAGATGAGATCCGCGGAAAGGTCGTCGGACCCGCTCAGCAACGCGCTCATGCTCTCTTACGATGATGTCACGTTCGGTCTGAACGTGGACAAGATACCGGGAGCACTATCTATCGGGTTCGAGCACGAATTCGGCGGCGATACATACGGCAGCATAACGCTGGTCGGCAGGGGCAGCGGAATGATATGTGTCATGGGTGTACTGGACATCAGGGCAAGGACATCGATGAGCCAGATCATATCCTCGGGTGTCTCTGATAGATCTGAACTGATCGCAGGATCAATGATCAGCGGGCCGATGGTAAGAAGCACTTCTTCGGGAACTATCGAGCTGTCGGTGCTGACTGGAAAAACAGACATCGCCGTGCATATCAGGATGGGAGAACCGAATATAGTGTACGCGAGAACATTCTTCTTCGGAGGGGTCTGGACCCCCTGAGGCCAAAGTTCATTTCATAATCTCTTTGTGGATCCTACAGGGTCCCATGTATGAATGTCTTTCTTCTGTTCTGCCACGTGTTTCTTTGCGGCCGATCTCGCACGCAACTCAAGCAGTATAGAGTGTGAGATCATGATCGGGTGGAATCCCAGGTCCCAAACGGTGTTGAAGATCGCAGGAATAAGGAACCTCTTATGCCATGCGGGCTGCATGAACTGATGGTTCTTTGTCATATATATCTGGCCTATGTTCACGCGTACCCTCTGCTTCATGAAGTCGTCCACGGTCTCCGGTCCCTTTATGCTTATGCGCGCGCCGGGGGCGTAGGCCGCCTTATAACCGTTCTTCATCAGCGCCATCTTCAGTATGTCCTCGTCAGACTGGCTGTCCATCGGCAATCTGACACCTATGTCCCTGAATGCTATGAGTTCCCCTATCTTCGGGGTTATCAAAGAGATGTGATGGTGCATGACCCACATCATATTGGACGCAAACCCGGCCAGTGTGTTGCGGTCGTTGACCGGGATGGGCCTCCCGCCCACTATGCCGACGGAATCGTCATCGAAAGGAGCGATCAGGTTGGCTATCGCGTTCTCATCCAAAAGTACCGTGTCAGCGTTGATGATGGTAATTATCTCCGAACGATTGTTTTCCAGAATGAGATTCATGGCGGAGTTCTTCCCCATCCTTGTTTCCTGCCGAATGAGTCTCAGTGACGGGAATGTTTGCATCAGGTCCCTGACGATATCGTCCGTGCCGTCCATGCTCCCGCTGGAAACAACAATCACGTTCTTTATCTTAAAATCAGTCTTCTGTTCATACACTGACCTTATTGAACGTTCTATGTTGTCAGCCTCGTTGTAGGCACACATTCCTATGGTAATGTCGACTGGCACAGAAGATGTGATTGGGGCGAGATATTAAATAATTGCGTTCCGCGCGGATTGCGTTGATTGCCCTGTTCATTGTCCGTGATTTTCTCTTAACACGGAGCGGATCATGTTCCGAAAAGGAGCTGAAAGAGTATAATATGAACACCGACATATCCTATTACTTGAACTTTATGCGAGGAATGATCATGCCCAGATATGATGCTGTCATATTCGACCTTGACGGCACCCTGATAGATTCGAGCGAAGGGATCGTACACGCGGCCGAAGAGACCATTGATCTTCTCGGATATCCTAAGATGTCCCGTGAGGAACTGATCTCGTATATCGGCCCCCCTATCGGCAATTCTATAATAGAACGGAACGGGTTCGATGAGAAAGAGCTGAAGAGATTCAATTCACTTTTCCGCGAGATATACAAAAATAAGTACCTCACAGAGGCGGAGATATATCCTGGTATCGTCGAATTGCTTCGCGACCTTGAACCGTTGTCGTTCATAGGGGTCACGACGCACAAGAGGATAGATTACACTTTGATCCTGCTGGATCATTTGGGAATATCATGTTTCTGTGATGAGATACAGGGCCTGGACATGGAAGGGCGTCTGAAAAAGAAAGACCTCATCGAGAACTGCATAAGGGCATCGGGGACGAAGGGCAGGGGCAGGGTCGTCGTGGTAGGCGACACGGAGTCTGATGTCTCCGCGGCGAAAGAGTGCAGAACAGACTTCATCGGCGTCACGTTCGGATTCGGGTTCAAGGATTCGACGGACGTCGGATACGGACGTGCCGCTAATGATGTTCAATCTTTGAAATCTCTTTTACTGGGCTGACAACGTCATTAGAGGGACATGATCAGATCATTAGAACAGTCAGACCGTGCTTCTCCAGCTTGTCACACCTTTGGGGTCAAAGGAGAACTCGGTAAGTTCAGCGCCAGCCTTCTTCAGTGCTTCCGATACTTTCGGTTTCTTGTCATACTCGCATATGAAGTACATGAAACCACCACCGCCGGCACCCGATATCTTCCCACCGATAGCCCCGTTCGCTTTGGCTATGTCATAGAACTTATCAATATGTCTGTTGGACACTTTATGTGAGAACTGTTTCTTATACATCCACGACTCGTCCAATCCTGCCGCAGCTTGGTCTATGTCCCCGTTCTCAAGAGACTTGCCTATACTCTTCGCGAGTACTTTGGATGCGTTCAAAGCTTCTTCGTTATTACCTTTTGCCAAGGAACTCCGCTGCGCTCTGATGACCTCTGCTGACTCTCTCGTTATCTTTGTGAAGCAGAGGACAGAACGTGATTGTAGCTCATTCACAACATCCTCGCTTATGACCGCAGGTTTTACCTTGACACCATTCTTGTCAAGTTTGATGTAGTTGAACCCTCCGAATACCGCTGCATACTGATCCTGTTTGCCGCCTTCCAGCCCTATGTCCTCTCTTTCCAGATGATACGAGAGCTGAGCCATTTCATATTTGGTCATATCCTTTTCCATCCAGTTCGCTATCGCCGATATCATTGCGACGATCATTGTAGATGACCCTCCGAGTCCAGAACCGGACGGCACATCCGACTGTATGGTCATGTCAAAACCACGGTCGAGTTCGAAATGGTTGGCGACGGCCTTGATGAGATCCATGTTGCCGTTGAACTTGAACGGCCGCTTCTTGAGCGAACTTTTGAATCTTCCGTAATAGTGGGACTCAATGCTCATCATCGTGTCCTCCCTCGGGGTCAAAGTACAGTAAGCATACTTGTTGATGGTCGTGTTGAACACACATCCACCCTTCTCCGAAGCATAAGGCTCCACATCTGTACCACCGCCTGCGATACCAACCCTCAGTGGCGCTCTGGACCTTATAATTTCTGTCATATGTTCCCACCAATCCTTTTTCTGCACAGATGAATTAACAAATGTAATACCGGATACTGTTCGGTGTTATTAAATATAACTAATGACAAACAAGATGGGTTGACAGTATATTGGTTGAAGACTGAGACACGAAAGTGTCTTTTTCATGAACAAAAAAACTGATGTGGCACATCAGGATCGGATCACTTGGACCTTATTCTCCAGATAAGGTCACTGAACATACCCTTCAGTTTGAACATGAACTCCTTTGGTCCGAAGACGAGACCGCGATATTCTGTGTGCATCGTGTCCGGTGCCCAGCGTATCTTGGAAAGATGTTCGGGATCGGCGGATAGCTTGTCTCTGACCAGAACGTTCAACCAACGGTCCAGCACCCTGAAGCCGATATCAGGGATATCGTTGCCGAAGATCGCCCTCAGGTCCGCGGCATAATCCAGTTCACCATTGGTTATGTCACCGTATATGCTCATCCGGAACAATTCTGATTCGTGGATATCTTTCTGGAACACCGGTATCCCGCCGGCCGTGATGTCTGATACCGGAGCCTCCGGGCTTCCAAGAAAGAATTCTGGTACGTTCACCTCTGTCCAACTTATCAGCTTCCTTGAACGGTCTGCATAAGCAGTATATTCGAGATCGCTGTGGCCCATCAGATTGTAATAACAACCGATGACGCGCCGATCCGGTCCGAGAACTTTTTGTACCAGGTTCTGCGAGGAAAATTTCATAGTAGTGACGTCAACAACGACCACGTCGCCTTTCCCGGCCTTGTCCTGAAGATATTCCGAATACCGTTCATGCTCGCGTTTCAAGAGGTCTTTGAAAAGGCCCGTGTTCTCGTTCAGGCACTTCACATAGTCGTTTTTCGAAGGATCATCGGGAAGACCTATGTTCTTGACCTCTTCGATGTCTGAGAAATGTTCGAACAGACATCTTGCCCCATCCTTGCTGTCAGACACGTCGTCTCCGAATATTATGGTAAAGAGCCTTGATGCGTATATGTAATGATTTTCGACCGGATCGTCGCTCAGTATACGGTAAACCTTCTGCAGGTTGTATCCGTCTCGGGATATGAAGAATACGGATCCTGTGCTGTCAGTAATGTTCGACATGAGGAACCGTGTGAAAAACGATGATGTCGGGCCCCCGAACCTGTATGCTATATCGTACCAGTAGTTTTCTTTCTGAGATGGGCTGCGCAGCCAACTGAGCATATCCATTGACAGGATGACCGAGCTTCCAAGGTTATTTGTTCTTCTGTGGAATCTCATTTCTCTTTTATGTGACGCGGCATAACGTTCCTTGGCCGAGACGTATCTGACGGACCTGATGCCGAGACTCACGGGAATGCGGTGGTCGGAACGGATGTTGTCACCGATGAAGAGCATCTCGTCGGGGCGTATGCCGAGGTCTTTGAGAACGATGCTGTAAAGACCTCCTGTATGTTTGTTCAAGCCGTACTCGTTCGATACGTACACCTTGCGGTATCCTGAATATCCGTTCTTCTCCAGCATACGAGATATGAATTCCCCGGAGAGATACATGTCGGAAACGACTACCACGTTGATCCCGAGGCTGACGATCCTGTCATAGATGGCTTTGATATTTGGGTCAGCTATTGCAAACTTGTACTCAGCATCAAGTTCTGCACCCTTAAGGTGTCGGAACTTCTCGTCTATTACTGAATAGATGTCGTCGAGACCGATCTCTTCGTGGATCTCTTTCCTCGCGCGCCTTTCCGCCTCAACCCGTTCTTTATGGAATCCGGGCGATGATCCGGTTTCCTCCAAATAAGCGAAGAGATCCGTGGGCTTCATGAACGGCCGCAGAAGCATTGTGTCGAAGACGTCGAACCCGACGCATCTGACGCCATTGAGATGCGGTTCGATGTCCTCGAATCTTAACGTTTTACTATTGAGAGAGTTCATCTATTCTCTTCCGGACGTATTCGTAGTATTCGCTACTTTCGTTCTTTATCGTCTCTCTCATTTCTGACGTTGTGACGAATCCCTGTTCAATAGCGATCTCTTCCAGACACGCGACCTTCTTTCCCTCCTTTTTCTGAATGTCGCGGATGGCGGTCTGCGCATCGTGCAACGAATCGAATGTGCCGGCATCCATCCATCTGTATCCGTTCTTCATGACGCACGCTTTCAACGAACCTTGTGCCAGATACATTCTGTTGAGGTCTGTGATCTCAAGCTCTCCTCTTTCTGATAGTTTTAGGCCCTTAACAAGCCCACAGACATCACCGCCATAGAAGTACAACCCGGTCACAGCATAATTCGATCTCGGCTTCTTCGGCTTCTCTTCAAGCGAGATGACATTTCCATTCTTATCTAATTCTGCGACGCCGAACCGCTCCGGGTCGTGTACTTTGTGAACGAAGACTTTGGCGCCGCTTTTGATCTTTGCCGCCTCTTCCATGAGCTCCTTCATACCTTTGCCGTGGAATATGTTGTCCCCGAGTATGAGTACCACATTGTCACCGGCTATGAAGTCCTCTGCGATTATGAACGCATCCGCGATGCCTCTCTGAATACTTTGTACAGCATAAGATATCTTGATACCGAACCCGGAACCGTCACCCAGGGTCCTTATGAAGTTCTCTTGGTCTTTTTTGTTGGTGATTATCATTATGTCCTTTATACCTGCGAGCATGAGTGTTGACAGCGGATAGTAAATCATCGGCTTGTCGTATACCGGGAGAAGTATCTTGGAGATCGGATGAGATGCGGGATGCAGTCTGGTCCCGTTGCCAGCAGCGAGGATTATGCCCTTCATTGTCGGTACATATAATCATAGCTATATGATTTTATAGTGGTTTTGTCAAATGAAGTTGTCGCGATACTTTCCAAAATACAATTCCACATGCGTGACGTTTTATCGTGCCATTTATCGTGCCATTTATCGTGCCACTTTTTGGATCTAATATTTTTCGACCCATTTTCCAGATTTGTTGCCACCAATCCTTTCAATGAATCCTTTTTCTGTTAGAAAAGCAATCGCTCTTGCAACCGACCTTTCCGGAATTCCAGATATTAGGGATATTTCTTTCCGCGTTGTTACGATACCTTCGCGTATTACCTCATACACTTTTGATTCTGTCTCTTTGAGAATCAATATGCTACCTTTGCTCGGATTCCTTGTGTTCATATCGAAAGAATAATTGTCGTCCAACGGAACAACAATCTTGAAAATGTCATCTTCAATGATCTGCGGGTCCTTGTTGGAGTACAATTTCGTATACTTGAAGAGGTTCCTTGTGCCAGATCCTAGTTCGTCAGCAAGGCCGATGTTTCGAAAGAATGCGGCAATTATAGGATTCTTTGATTTTGGTTTGACATCTTTGGGTGTGATGTTCCCGAATCTGGCGGCACGGTTCGCGTTCTCGATGTACATCTGATTCTTTTCGATGACGAACTTTGCGTAAAAACCGTCCGTATATTCGCGGTGAGCCAGTGAGTTGTCGAATAAGAACCTCCCCTCACGGGGAGGCCCTCTTCCTGGAACCGTACTTGATGCTTTCACATCATACGGCTCGCCCTGCTTGCAACCGTGTTCCTCACGGCGGTCTTGGGTGCGGTCTCCAAGCTCCTGTATCCTCTTTCGAGCATCGTCCCTTTCATCTCTCGCCGTTGGCGGAAATACTCGGTGTCGATATACGGGTTCTTGTCATATCGCGGCTGATAATGCCTTCTTATCTTCACTTTTCCGATGTTGAAGAGTTCGTTCTCCTTTGTGCGGAAGAACCATCTCTTACCCTTTTCCATGCTCCAGTACCTTCTTGCGACCCAGCCCTTGCCTTTGCTCGGATGTCTCCTCGTGGCCCATTTGAACAGGACCCAGAAGAGGTAGTTCTCCATATCGTGGAATGTCTCCGATGATACTGCAGACCGATGATAATTACTCCATCCCCTAAGCACAGGATTGAGTTGCCTTATTATGTTCTCCTGTGTTTCGGCCTTTCCTCTGACGAGGACAATTTCTCGGATTTTGTCCTTGAGTGCTCCGACAGAGGCTTTGGACGGCCGTATCAGCATCTTTCCGTAGTATTTCCTGAAGTTCCATCCGAGGAAATCGAACCCGTCATCAATATGGGTGATGAGCGTCTTTTCCTCTGACAGTTCCAGTCCGCGCTCCTTCAGAAAGGGAACGAGGAGTTCTTTTATCTCCTCCACCTTCTCTTTCGTAGGTGCCGCGACCACGAAATCGTCCGCATAACGGACAAGATGTATCTTTGGTCTGTTGTTACTGTTGTTGCCGTATCTTTCCCTGAGCAGTCTCTGCATCCCGTTGAGAGCAAAGTTCGCCAATATCGGGGATATCACTCCGCCCTGCGGAGTTCCCTCTTCGCTCGGGAACAGTTTCTCTTTGAACACGAATCCTGCCTTCAGGAATTGCTTCAAAATGCGCTTGTCCATCGGTACGTTGGCCATGAGCCAGTCATGTGAGATATTGTCAAAACATCCCCTGATGTCCCCTTCCAGTATCCACTGGGGGGATCTCTTCTTGGCCAGAATACAGAACAGTCTGCCTTTTGCATCTTGGCAACAGCGTTCCTTTCTGAACCCGTATGAAGCATTGTCTGACATTGCTTCACAGATCGGGTCCAGCGCGATACTGTACAGGGCCTGTATGGCCCTGTCATACATGGTCGGGATGCTCAGTGGCCTGAGCTTCCCGTTCTTCTTGGGAATGTACACTCTTCGCAGAGGTTTCAATCTGTACTTGCCTGCGTTGAGCCTCTCAGAGGCTCTCATCCTCGATGCGCAGGTCCTCCAGAGTTCACCGTCCACTCCTTGAGTGCGTTTTCCTTTGTTGGAGGTTACTTTCCTCACTGCCAGCATTTTGGCCGATCTGGAGTTCACCAGAAGATAAGAAAGGCGTTTAGCTTTGTCTTTTTGACCGTTTGCCCAAGCCTTGGAAATCCTTGTCTGCAGATGATTGACCTCTTTCTGGATTTTCTGCCAGTCCGCAGACTGCCATTCTTTCCCGACGGGGTCTCCGTTGTCCTCGCATTTCTGCGTCGTTGGCGCATACGGATTCATCATTTTGCATACATCTCCTTCCGCTTGCAGGTCTCGGTAAGTCTGCACACTTTCGCGTTAACGCATATGCGTCTATCCCGCCGATTACAGGCTGGCATTCGCTTTTTACCGAATCCTATTCCCTCTGTCCCTATCCATCAGCTCACGCCTTTGTGCCTTCCCGACATGGAAGGGAGGACATAGGGGTTCCCAAGTTCATATTGGAAGATAATTGTCACGGATTTAGGTCCCGCCTATGGGCCGGGGAGGAATGTGTCTGTCCGCGTATTGACATAGCATAGCCCCAATACGCCTCCTCCCACCCGTTTTGGTCAATGCGTCCGTCGTTTCCGACTCATCTATGTTTTCGCACCTGGAAGTGACGACCCCTCGTCAGCGGTTCACATTACATTAACCATGTCCGTGTTACCCTGGCGCTAATCCTCCGCAGAGCCGGTGGCTTCGCGCTTTGTCCCGCGAGTTTCGCACCCCCTCGTTACCAAAGACGCACGTCGCAGTAGGGTCATGTCGAACAGATGACATGGATACTCGATTTCTCTTTCTCAATCCTCCTTTACGCTTCTTGTCACACTGCGATCATCTCTCGAACTATTGCGCCGCAAAGCGAAAAAGACTTGTTGTCCTCAAGATGGAATTTGTCAAGAAGATGCTTTAGTGCGAATTTGATCAGAATGTCATAACTTTCTATCAGGTTCGTCTCTACAACCAAACGATCATCGTAACGGTCAACGTTGACTTTTCTGAATAGGGCATCTGTACGGTATGCCGGACATATTCTCTTGATGATCTCATCTTTTCCAAGAAGCAGAACCGCGGCTAAATTGTAACCCCACTGTTTAGTCTCCGGATCGACCGAATAAAGTCCAGCGCTTCTGATTATCTCTTTATCGGTCATTTTTTCCCATGGGTGATCTTTATGCCGGGTTGCCACCCATATTCTTATTCTGGGAAAGAGATCTAAGCGCAGGTCCCCATCCGTAATATTTGGGTAGACCTTTTCTTCTGTGTGAATATCTAGCTTTCTCATGAATAATGATGTTATTGCGCTAGTGGATTTAACTCTGATGTCTGAACTGCCGATACGGTCGTAGTACGCCCTCTTATATGTGTGTGGTTCCGACGATGCGGGAACGTGAATCCGTATAACATATTTACCGTCATATTCGAAAGATTCTGGAGAAAGATGGACGGTCGGCGAAATGATGTTCGGATCGCCAAACATGTTGATGATGTTCGTGATGAAATTATGAACGGAACCGTGCGGAACTCCGGAGACGGCCCCGTTATCCTCGACACCTAGATAGAGATCTCCGCCGAAACGGTTCAGGAATGAACATATCGTCTCATAGGTATCGTCCTTTGCGCCCTCTTTTCCACGTTTGAATTCGACCGTGGTGGTCTCTCCCGTTTTTAAGATACTCTTGAACTCCTTCTCATCCATTGAACATCATTCCTCTTTATCGAAAAGATGTTTTGATGTTCATCTTTATAAAATAG
>Ga0123357_10000301_pt1 | contig 47248 bp, 4 predicted proteins | sample TergutEmb28metaG_FD_89873 | JGI IMG/M metagenome (GOLD analysis project Ga0123357, IMG submission 89873) | Embiratermes neotenicus P4 segment gut microbial communities from Petit-Saut dam, French Guiana - Emb289 P4 | ecosystem: Host-associated > Arthropoda: Insects > Digestive system > Gut ...
GAGAGAGAAAGAGGGAGAGAAAAGAGAGAGAAAGAGAGAGAAAGGGAGAAAGAGAGAGAGTGTGTTTGTTTGTCATTTTTCATTTTTTTTGCACTCTTTTTTTTTTTTTGTTATATTTACACCCATCCTTTTGTTAGCAAGCAGTGCGGTACTTCTTATTATTCTTTATTGTCTTTATTAAATTTGCTTCAAAAGGAAACTATCTCAACAGGTCTATCATATGAACTCCTGTCCACACATTAGAGAACACAGACGCATTACAACTGTATGTGTGTAGTCAGTAATGTTATATGGTATAAATATATCTAGAGTTCCCCACAGATATATACTGAATGAAACAAATCATTTTAAGGGATTTCTAATGTGATTCAGTAGAACTTAAAGACAGTTTTATTGCTGCAGATCGGTGCTTCTCCAAACTTTTTATTGTACAGTTTTCTAATTTACTTGATATGCACAGGATGCTTGAAAAACTGCAGTAACTTGACAATTGTGAAAAAAAAGGTACATAGTGTAAAAAATAAATCTGTATGACATAGGCTGGTGATAATTGGCATAACGTTATGTTTTTGAATGGATGAATACATTTTTTTCTATGCCAGAAATATGAATTAAAGCTCTCCGTTGCACAGTGGTGGTTGAGAAGCACTGCCTTAGATTATAAGTTTACATTTTGTATCATGTTTTTTAATCTTTTTCATTGATGTCTGTAATTATTTCAGTGGGGGAAAATAGGTATATTCTGTGCGTTTTGAAGAGCAGTGCATGTGGCCAACATGTGTCAGGTCTACCACAACTGACCGGTGTTTCATTTAACAATATTTGTGTCAAAGGCATTTAATGTGTTTATTTGTTTGTTTCATTGTGTTTGCGCGCGTGCGTGTGTGTCCAGCATAACCTGTTCTGTTAATGTTTGTTTCACTTAACTTTATAATTACAATGTTAACATTCAGCCATGGATGTAACTATGCAATTGACAATGTCATGCTTATTAACTCCCATCATAAAGCTCTGACCTTTCTGTTCCCTCCCTGTCACCCTCTTCATCTGTTGCCTGTAATCCTCAGGTGAGTCGCAGCTTTGTTTGGTTCTTCATTGAAAATGTTAGTGGCTTGTTCCATAGTTGTAAGAGCATGTGTGTCTAGGACCAAAGAGTGAGCTGCAGCATATCATGAATGCAAAACAAGAAGAAATCGACACGTTTTTGATGTTTTGGTGTTGCATTATGTTATATTGTTTTATTTTCTTCCTCATTGTTTCTTGTCAAGTTTTAATTTTAAATTTTGTGAGTTTTACTGGCAATTATTTCGTTTCAAGACTGCAGCAGCTTCATGCAGTTATTTTACAGTGATTTTTAGTTTTGACTTTAAACATCAATAGGGTGGGATGATGCAGCATGGGTTGTGCTGTTGCACACATTCTTCACTATCCAGATCTCCCTGTGCCCTCTATCCATGTCTTTTAAAGCTGTGATGAGGTTTGTGATTGCCTTCTTTATTTATGTTTTACCAAGCCGGATTTGATTAAATTCTAGATTCTCCTCTTACCAAAAAATTTAGTAGTAGCTGTAACACATGAAGGGAAAGGCCATATGATGAGGTGTTGTAATTTTTAGAACTCACAATTTTAGCAGGTAATTAGGTTTTTATATCTCTCAGGCTTACTGTTTAAATAGCAGTATTGGAGTGTGCACAGTGCTCTAGTTCTACATTATTTCATTTATAAAATGGTGGGCAAGTTTGACTTTTGGAGGCAAGATATTCCCTCCCTTCTCCAGTGTTCATTGATAAGACCTGTATAAAATTTTAGGTATATTACAAAGAACAATTTCATAGTTCTTTTATAATTCAGAAGAATATTCATTCATCAGGAGTTAGGATTTTCTCTCATTTAAATAACGTACCCAAGAAATCAATGGTGTCACAACATCTCACACAGTAAAGGTTGTACCATATCAGAAACAAATAGGAAACTGAGAAAAATTCTCACACATTCCTTCAGTTTGTATGTTTTATGAAGCAGTGTTTTGATTATTTGACCTAATTGTGTAATAGTTAGTCCCAATTTTTTTCATTAAAGATTATGAACTCAGATTTTGCCAAGACAACTACAGTATATTTATTAATTAACGAATTAGTGACAGCTTAGTATTCCTCTCAGACAGCCTGAGAGGGCACAAGAATCTTATGGTTAACTTTGGTAGTAGCAAACCATAAAATAGGTTTTTGCTTCACTGTTAGATCTAGGGTAAAGGCAGAATGATGGTCCTGTTTGGGAATCAACAGAATATGAAGCCTGTGGATACAAGTACCATGTTACACTTTTTAAGCAGTATTTATAACTTACGAGCAACCTGTATATAACACTTTGAAAGTTTCATATATTTTAGGAACTATTAAGATATGTCCAACAAATATTTAGATATTTGTTAATTTATTTCTTCAAGGTCATGAGTATCTGATTCAAATTACACAATACTAGAGTTTACAGAATGAGCCCATGTCTTTATAAAATGAAATCACAACCCTATTAACTGGTCAGGCAGGAGAAACAGTGCAGAAAATATGCTCAGTTTTATTTGGAAATGATGTGAAGCCCGTAAGTATATTCTGTGGAAGAAATGATGTGTTATTAATTACAACAACCCTATAATGCAGAGTAATTTTTAATGAAGTATATGTCTTAATGGAGTGGGTCAGGGTATGTTAGTGAAAGAAAAGTCTTAAACTTAAAGTGTTTGGTCACAACGCAATTTTATTTTTGTAAGAATGCAAATTCCACATATCACCTTTGAGGAGGTGACCAAATTCTTTGTCAGCACAGTTCTGCCACAGTGTGATTATGTAGCTGTTGATTAAACAGTTTTTTTACTCATTTATCTTCTATCATCATTTACCCAGAAGTAATGTATATAAGGGAGATTACTCTGTATCTCTTTAGAGGAATGTTTTAAATAATTTGCTTACAGCAATGTCTGTATACAGTTTTTAAACAAACTCCTTTTTTGTAATGCTTACCTCTGCAGCTGTTATGCACCATGGTGGTGTAGTATCTAGATACAAGTGTAATGTTATTTTCAATATTTCATCACAGAAATAAAGTGAAAACATGTGACAGTACAAGACTGACTTGTAGTACATTTTACTGAATTTAAGTACATGGCATAAGCCAGAGAGCTTAAGCTTTATCACAAACAGAATACCGTACCATTCATGATATTCACATGGTTTTCTAGATATTTCTTTTGAATTTAAGGGGTGAAATTCTTTAGGTGTTTTTTACATAAGACTGGCAAGTTTTTAAACCAGACATTCACTATTGTGACAAGTATTTGCATTCAGATATTTGTGCTATCATCATTATAATATGTATGATAATAGCTGCTCAGTGGGTATGTAAATACTTGATGTAATCACGAATTACATTGCATTATACGTCCAGGGCAGTGCTGTGGTTGAAGTAAGCTTTTATTCTATGTGGTTAGGAGGATGCCTGTAACTTGTTTTCAAATTATGATATGGTACAACCATACAAGTTCCTACCCTTAAGAGTGCTGTGCAGGTGTGGTGCAACAGTGCAGCATGGCAGAGCAGCATCAGGTTAGTGGCATGATTATTGTTACTTTGGAACTGAACTGCTGGTTCCAGTGCCCTTATTCTTGAATGCTTAGGCACTTAGAGTTCTTGATAGGACCATTAGAGAAAACAAATGTATACTTTTGGGTGGGAAATTTTGCACTTGTAATGTTGAGAGTGGTAGAATGAATAGATGCTTGCCTCATAGTTATCACACTTGACTCACCTTCCCGCGCTGGGCACACACCTGTCATAATATTGACGATGGTTTTTGTGTTCATTGTTGTCATGTTTATTACACGCGTGCATGGATTAGTGTCATCCCCACACCCACTGCCACTGCCAGTTACTTCTGCTTCATCACAAGATGATGATGATTCATTGGACATAGATGGATTCCAAGAGCAATTTCTACTTGAAACATCCCCACCGCCTACTGAAGATACCCTCAGGAGGACCAAGGAAGAGATAATGGGAACCAAGATGACTATATGCACACAACAGAGAACATCTTCTGATGAGACTGTGGTGCAGTTAGAAGAGAGAAAGGATTTGGCTTCTGGTGAGGAGAGTGAATTGGGCGAAGATGATGACTTCACAGAGACAGTGTCTACTCGTAGTGAAGTCACCACAGATGTTGAGGAAGCAACTGACACACACACCAGTGTTGATTTGAGTGATGTGGAACCCAGAATTCGACCAGATCAGTTGCCATTTTACAATAGAGTCAGATCTCCTGAAGAGGAAAAGGGAGCGAAAGATTCGAAACGAACCGAGAACATAAAGTTTCAAGAGGAATATATGGAGAAAAGAATATCTTTGCATCCTGTTGAGAGATTGTCTGGAGGAGTAGGTGAAGAAAAGGAGGTGCCTAGAAAACAAAAATGCGACAGAGTTGAGGAACCTGGTGAAGCAGACGCTGAATCTCGGAAAGGCGAGGGCAGGAAGCAAACAGGGGGCAGTAGGGATGAGGCAGGTGGAAAATCGCGCGGTCCGGGAACTGATGGCAAACGTATACATCGTAGTACAAGTCCTCTCGAAGGAAAAGCGCTTACTAGTCCTAACCCAAATTCTACCCCTCCGGAACCGTCGCCTTTATCAGCTGCTGGAGGACGGATAAATCACCCACTTCCAACACTGGAGCTCGTAATAGGGCGTAAAGAGGTGCGTACAAGAGAGGCTAGCGCTACAGCTGAAAGTCGTCTAACGCTTTATGGAGCGAGAGATGTAGAAATATCAATCCGCTCTCAGTCCCACATCAGTGTCACAACAACACGTCGAGAGGCGAGTGGACAGGAGACATCGGAACGCGTCGATGTTGGGATGACAGCTACTGCAGGGACCGGTGGTACAACCAGAATCCCCCGTGCAGAGCTGAGTCCGGAAGTAACAGAAGAACCAGTAGGAGAACGGCGGGATGTGTATATTATCCCTCCTCCTGTGTCAGAAGAGGACCAACCGCGACAGACGGAGCTGACCAAAGAACGTAGACGGGAGGACTCAGTGATATTCAGTGGAAAGAAAAGCGTGTATCGCTACGAATCGCTGGAAGCAGCAGGAACGCCAGTATTTGAAAGCCCTACTACAGAAGAAAGCGTATCACACCACATTACTGATACCGGTATTAGTCTAACGCGAGGAACAACCGATACAATTACGAGTCCTGTTGAAAGACCTCCAGGTAAGATATACATTGACGATAACGGCGTTCTGTCTGACACAGCTGTTGATGTTGGTGCTGAGGAAGCGGAACTTACTGATGCTGGTCTGAGTCCCATACAAGCAGATGACGTAGGACTTGGATTACCCAGCACTGAGCTTATATTTTTAGACGAAGAAATTGTATTGGCTCACTACTGTGACACGGCCTGTAGTCCTGTCGAGTTTCAACAAGTGGACACTACAACGGTGGCTCTCTCCCCGCTAAAAATCGAAACATCAGAGGCCAGTGTCTTAACAGATAAGATTGATACTTGCGAAGCGAGTATGAGCCCCATCTGTCCTGAAGGTGAGATCCAATTCGTACAAGAAAAAGCGGATGAAGTCAGCGCGAAGCGGGATTCGGGTGATGTAAGAGCACTAATAAGACTTATAGAGGAAGGAGCCCAGCAGAGGACGCAATATGTCCTTGCTAATGAGACGAAGAAAAAAGATGAACCCCTTCACATTCGAACAGCTGAATTGCGAGAAGGAAAAGAAACTCGAACAGTGAAGGAGGTTAGGATTGATTCAGGCACTGAACGATCAATGGACACAATGGAAACCAGCGAACAGGTAGCACAGGAAGTCAAAACGTACAGACCAACGTCTGTACCGACGACACCAAAACATATTGGGCCTAAAATAAAAGAACTTCAACGAATGTTTACACAGTCAACTGAACAGGACACAGAGGAAATAGCAGAGAAGAAAGTTGCATCACCTAAACATAAAGTTACAGTTGATGAACCTGTTTTCAGTAAAGAAGATGTGCAAATTACAGGGGGACCTTCTGCAGAAACAGGAGAAAAACTTACATATCCGTACGTGTCTCAAGTTGTACAGACTATAGAGAAACGGATTGCGACTGAGGGACAAGTCAGACCATTATCACCTAAGTATGTTAGTACTGATATGGAATTAGATGAAAAAGTGAGGCCATCGCTGGTGGAGGAACGGCTCACCCAGTTAGTAAAGGCCGAGGAACAAGTATTAAAGAAGATTGAAGAAGTCATAACTTTTGTGGAAGAATCTTCAAGCAGAAAAGAATTTCTTATGCACCCAGAACAAATGAAAGGATTGGATACAGTGGAGATACACACAGATAAGTTCGAAATGCCTTGTTTATTATCAAAGGACAGCACACATGACAAAAAGAAGCCACATGTTTATTTTGCTGACGATGAGAACCAAGAAGCCGAATCGAAGGAAACCACATTGGAACGACACATTCAAGATGAAAGACAGGAAACTTTGAAACAAACGCAACAGAAGTCAGAAACTGTACAGCCTGAGTTGGCATCCGGAGAAACAGCTGAACTGAAATATTTGTCACCTTTAGTTGATACCAAAGAAACCCTCGAATCGTACGAAATTAAACTCGAGAAGGAACGAACTTCGCAGTTAAAGAATTTCGAATTTGATCTACAGATAAAGGAGACAAGCACAATGGTAGAACCATTAGAAAATTATGAATATGCGATGTCGGAAGTTGCCGATGATGAAATGCGTCAATTTCAGGAAAGAATTGACGAACAGGAAGTACATCCAAAAGAAACGATAGCTGAGACAATTGTCACTCAACTTGCACTCGAGCGCGATTTCTCTGCTGCGGAAACACTCGAAGAAAGCGAGTTTCTTAAAATTAGAACAAATATAATGCAAGGGGAATGCATAACTAGTAAGGAAGAAGGAGTAAAATATGTCGCGTTTGACGAAAAGCGTGACATGTCCAAAACTGATAATGAAAAAACGCTTGAGCAAGTTGTGATAAGGGAATCTTCAACTGAGAAAAAATTGCCGCAAAATGAGTCTGTATTGGAGAATGCCTTACGTACAGTGGGTGCTAAAGACAAGAAATTTGTTGGCGACATGGAACGTACAATTGAGGAGTCAACCTCAATAACAGAGGCGAAGCAGTTCACTGTATTAGAAGAGGGCGTAATAAAAGAACGGGTTATTGATAGCCTGTTTTCAGGAGAGCATTTCGTGCAACAAGAAGAAACTGAAATTATTTTCGAAAGTACTGCAGGAGCTTCGATCGGTGAAGAGGAGGAAATACTTATGACGGAAGAGATTGTGGTGGAGAAATCCGAAATGGAAGACGCAGTTTTACCTGAAATGACGACTATGAAAATCGAGGCTGATAGAGTGGAAACGGAGGTTAATGTGGCGGAGATTGAAGCATTTGCAACTGAATGGAAACAGCTGACCACTGACATAACTGAGCAACAAGGATTTACTGAGAAAGATGGAAGCGTACAAGGAGTGAAGCCTATAGAGGAATGCCCTCTGAAAAAAATGACCTACGCGCAGCATGATGACCTTTTTACTGAAGAAGCGGCAGTAGAAATAGAAGCAGGGGTGTTTATCATAAAAGCTGTTGAAACACAGAGCAAGGAAGATGTCACTGAGATTGAGGCACTATCGCAAGCATTCGCGGATGGACGAATTGGGCAGAAAGACGAAGATTATGAAGCTGGGGTAATTTATCCTGTTACAAAACAAATCGACACCGAAAAATCGACAGGGCCGGAGATTATTACTGAACTAAAAAGTGGCAGAGTGGTTGTGGGAGAAAATGCAGTCGAAGAAGTGGTGGAGAAAGTACGAAAAAGCACGGGTGAATATGTTCGTGAAATCCGAGAACGTGAAAGTGAAGAAATTCAGATTTTGGAAGGTATGGGGAGGGATCAACCTTCTATGCCCGAGCATAAAGAAACTGCAGTAGAGCTTTATAACATTGCGAAAATGAAAGCGGGTATCATGGAGGCAAGTGATATCGTGAAATTACCCTACACAAATGGGCTAACAGAACGGCTGGAGGACGATGTAGCAACGTTCGTAACTGCAGAATCCCCGATGGTCAAGCCACCCGAAACTATAGACTTCGACAGACAAGAAGTTGATTATGAAGAATTTAAAGCTAAGACACAGATTCCTGAATCTATATCAACGTCGAGTGTAGTAAAATTCGAATCAGATGCAGCGGTTGCTCTTGAGAATTGGAGTGTCGATGAGGAACGGTTGATTAGTAAACAACAGTCCGAGGAAGATACATTAAAAAGATATTCAGCTGACGAAAAGGCATTGTTCTTGGTCGAGGAATTGTCGAACGAAGTTGTACCAGGTATTACATTTGTGTCCGATATTTCCGAAGCTGTAGATTTCCAGACTAGAAGCGAGTCAACGGAGTATTTTATTGAGAAATATGAAGATTCAAAAAGGGATGATGCTGACAGAATATATTCCAGGGAAGAATCCACGGAGGAAAGGAAATCCGCAGCATTTGGTGACGAAGAGGAAGTTGAGGTGACAGAAATAGACGAAAATTTAGCAGGAGAAGGAATGGTGAGAGGACAGATAGAAGAGGAAAGTATATTTGAAATCAGCACCAGAGAAACAGATAGAGCTGAAGTGCCCTTTATATTGTTTGATCATGGAAGGAAAGTTTGTACAGCGGAAGATGAAAGAATTGAGATTCAAGACAAAGTGGCAATAATTAACGTGATTGGTGAAGAGGAAGTCTTGGAGGAAATCGAAGCCGAAGTACATCCGGATGAACTTATTAATAGGTGTAACGTAAGAGAGTCGACACAAGAGATCGAGGACTTAGTGTTTGATCGAAAGAAGGAAAGGCTCATGATTGAAGATAGGATGGTGTGCATACATGAAATTTCAGACTCAACTAAAACATTTGAACCTGGACGAAAAAGTCCTACAAAAGAGGCCGCTAGAAGTCCAGCTGCGGATGAAAGAAGGAATGCGGTAGGAGTCAATGAACTTTCAACCAAAGAAGAGGAGGCTGACAAGGAAATGCTGTACAGATCAGAAATAGTGCAAGAGCAGGCTAAAGATATTTGGCGTGAAGTAAGCGAATTCGTAGAGAAAACCTTTGATAAGTCGGATGTTGGGCCTGAACATGATTCGGCAGCGAAAGTTTGTGAGGAACAGATGGAACTATTTCGTGACGAACGCTTGGTGGAACAGTTTACAGGCGCACGTGGGGAAGAGGAAGCTGTTGTGTCCGTTCCAAGAGAAGAACCATCCCCTGTGTTTGAACCCAAGGCACTTAGTGCTGAAGGTTCGAAAACAGTTGAAGTGGAAAAAGAGGCTATAGAAGAGGATATCGAAAGGTCTGTGAAATCCGAAACATATAATTCTGAGAAAGATATTGGAGCCTGTGTTAGTGATATAGTCTGCATGGATGAAGAATCCGTTAGAAAGAAATTCGTCACTTCGGACGATAAATTTGTTTATTCTGCTCGTATGCCTTTGTTTCCGTCAAAGGAAACTGAATTGACCCTTGAGTATCGTGTAGAAGATTCTGTTCAAGACATATGTTCCAAGGAAAAAGGAGACGAAGAAGAAGAAAATGGTGGTGATGAATTTATTAAAGAAACATTTTTAGAGGATTCGGGTCCTGTGGTTTCATTTGAGAAAGAGTTGTTGGAAAGAGATTTTGTGATGGCGAAGGTACTTTTGGAAGACTTTAATGGTCAAACTGACCCACTTTTATCCGACAAACAAAGCATCGTTTTACCATCAAGTATAGCAAATGTGAGTGAGTCTATTACGGAAGAAGATGCAGAAAAAGAGGAGGATCTTGTGGCATTAGATCTCAAGGAGACGCATGTAGATGCTGATGGAACTCTTTTGGGCGATGAATTTTGTCCCGAGACTGAGGTCATTGAGAAGACAGTTCTGTCGGAATCAAGAATGGTGGACGAAGGAGATATGAAGAAAATAAAGAGCCGAAAGATTTCTAACACAGAAGCGGATAAATTGGACCAGAATTCATTTGAAGAAACTGATATTCAGTTACAGAAACTGGAAGTATTTGAGTCGGTCAGGAACGTTCTCACTGCTGCCACTGTTACGGAAGAAGAAACAGGTCAGAAAATTGTAGCCGAGGGGGTGGATATTGTAGGGGTTGTTACCCCTACACAGCAAACTATCAGGTCGACGGATGGACCATTAATTTCAGGGATGGTAGGGCGAATTTTAGTAGAACCGTTAAAATTTACAGATGACGGAAGACCGATTACAGAACATACCACCGAAGAAGAAACAGCGAGAAGACGAGCGAGTGAAACATCACGAGCGCCTGAGGAAGCTTCGGGTAAAATGGATGCCGAAAAATTAATTTTTGAGAAAAATGAATATTTAGCGGAGGAGAATATTTGCGAAACAAAAATTGTAGAACCTATGACCAGTGAAACTGAATCTAAAATTCACACACTTGATGAACACGCCGTTCTAGTTTCGCCCATGGAGAGTACTGCTGAGGTGAATTCCGAGGAACCACTTTTCGAGGCAGAGAAGAAAGTGTCAGTTAGTGAATACACGGCTGGAACGTTTAAAGGAATAGAAGCCCAAAGTTATGAAACCACCGAAAGTAACGAGGGAGAACTACAATCCAAGCTCCGCATAGTGGAGGAAACGCATTTTTTGACAGATCCTAACATAATTAAAAAAGATATGTTAGAAGCCGCCGTCGAACACCTTTATGGAGCTGATGAATTGGCTGTCACGGTAGACACAACTGAACCTCCATCAGTATCGTTTGGTACAGGATCTGATTCATTCACCGAAGAGGCTCTTCGAGGGCATACTTTCGGGGAATTGCAACCTACACATACGGAAACAGCTGAAGAATATATAGTTCATGATAGCTGGATTGCGGAGGTGGTGTCTGAAGAACAGGAGATTATCGTGGATTCAGCCACGAGTTATGGTGAATCTAAATTCGATATAATTATCAGTGAAATCCCCGCATTTGGACTGGCTTCAACCATATCCCAGGCAGTACAGCTTGATTCAGAAGAAGATATCGTTGGAAGATTTGTTTCGAGGGAGGATTTAGTGGGTAAGTTTGAAGCTGAAATTGGCGACAGACGGATTACGGAACACGATGTGAATGATGAAAGACGATGTGTTGTGGAAAGAGAAACGGCGGAAGAAGAAGTCACAATTTCACACCAGAGTCCAGACACAAAGAGTGGTGACATTTTTCTAGATTACGCATCTCGGACTTTACTTCACAACGAATGTGACGATTATGTACAGAAAAAGGAAGAGGTTCAGATTGAAGATAACTTTATGGAATTGGACACTTCCGTGAAAGAACTAATTAGCGAAAGAATTGAAGCTGTATCTGTACAGAGCGAGAACACGGGAGAAGATTTGATTACTGACACGGAAAAAGGAAAGGATATAGGTGGCAAAACGCTTGCCGGCGACGATAAATCGGATTTAAGACCTGTCAAATTTCAGACTGAAATGGTATCGGCTGTAGCGGAAGAAGAAAGAGACAGTAAAATAGTAAGCGGGAAGTTTCTGACAGAGGAGAAGGATTTTTTTGAAGGAGAAGGAACAGAACCTCAACTTAAGCAGAGTGAACACGCGGCTGCTGAAACGACAGATCGTGGTGAAGGTGAAGCGAAGGATATTGTTCCTAAAGAACGGGTAAAATCTCCTGAATCCTCTTTTCATGAAGCGGAAGCAGACAAAACATTTATTGCTGAAGAACCGTGTTTAGTGATGGGGCATTCAGAATTTTATACTGGGGATACGGATTCATTAGCAGTGGAAAAAGAGTCTGTCGTCAAAAGCAATGTTGTTGAATCAACCGTCAAGAGGGACGTGTCTGTGGTTCCCGTTAGAGATACTCTTTTAGTTGAAAGCAAGGAATTTTCTATGACCACGAAATCAAATGAAGAGGAGCACGTTGGAGATCAGGAGTCTGTTGAGGAGGCACTGATTGTTAAGCCCGAGTTCATTTTTTCTCCGTCAGATAAAAGTCGTTTGGAAGTTGTATCAGGAGCGGAGACGGATATTTTGAAGCTTGTCGCCAAAGAGGAAGAATGTCTCGGAAAGGAATCGGATACGAAGATTGTATTGGATGATACGTCAATTGAGGTAAATGTGTTGGAAGGAGGGGGTTTGAGGTTACAGCCGCTTTCCGGTGAGTTCGATGCAGAAATCCAGACTTTAGTTTCTGTGGGAGGATCAGTGCAGACATCGCCGATATTAGACGGGCTTAAGGATTATATTCCAGATGAGTCCGTTTCAGAAGGTGAGGCTTTTGAATTTTTGATGTCGGGGAATGTATTCGTAGAGGAAGAGCGGCATAAACCTTTTCCCGAGGGTATTCTCGAAGGCATAGAAATTCCAACAAAGGAAATAGTGCAGAAAGAGTTAAAGGAACATGATGCATTAGAAGTGAGTGAAACTGAGGCTGATAGTTTGCCCCCCATTTTATTCCAAGAAGAAGCTCGGGCAGAAGTGGAGAAAGTTGAGGCGTCAGGGACATTGCTTCATTGGGTGACAGGGGAATTAGAAGATGAAGTCCAGGCTCTTGAAATCGCTGAAGTTCAGGTAGATGAGAATATCGAAATGTCCCATCATGAAAGGACGCTGGACGAGTTAAAAGAAAAACATTTGATTGAGGAGGAAGATGAAGCAAGAACGAACTTCAAGGACGTATTTCTTGAAATATTTGTTAGGGAATATGAAGCTGAGGATGAGGTTTCGAAAAAGAAATTAATTTTGGACAATGGAATTTCTAGTGCACTAGAAGGGAAGCAGTTTCAGATAGAGAATGAGGAGCAGGAATTGTGTAAAAGAAAAATCAGCGAACCCTCTTTACCAGAAACTGAAATCCAGACCGTGGAAGAAGTCACTCCATTATCACCCTTTGGGGAGATTACACAACGAGAACATCTCGTGCTTGCTGAAGAAGAGAAACAAGTTTTTGTTGATGATGACGAGGAATACGGAGGAATAAGCCACAAAGATTCTCAAACCACCAAAGGTCCAGCTGCTCTTGTTGAAATATTTCACGATGGTAACGATGGACCGTCTCGTATATCGGAACGGGATTTAAATTTATTGGAGATTACGGAAGCAGTTACGTTTGAGGGAAAATTTACAGAATGGGACACGGACTTAGCAGTGACGAAAGTATCAACCGAACTACAAACTCAAGTTGAAAGTTCAGAATACCCTGCGTGCAAGGAGTCTCTGATAGGCGAAGAGGAAGAGACTGCGAAAGGATCTATTTTGAAGAAGGCATCCTTGGGAAAAGAGCTCACAACAGTCACTGACCAAGGTAGCAGTGCCACTATTGTGTGTGCTGAAAATTCATTTGAACAAGGAGCAAGTCAAGTAATGAAAACGGAGGAATTAATGCCCACCGTCTCCATTACAGAAACGGAAATAATCGCAAGTGTTGAACACGAAGGGTTTGTAGCAGGAGACAAACATACTTATGACGATTTGACAAATCTTGTTACGATTCACAAGGTGGTTGATGATTTGTCAGAAGAAACACTATTGGATTATCAAGCATATATTCCTGATTTACCGTCTTCAGAACATATTTCTGTAGTGAAATCAGATTTTAAAGAAACTATCGGAAGTCATGTGCAGGAAGAGCAACACATTCAAAGGGGCAAGAATGAAATTGAAGTTCATTATGACGACGGTAAACACCATAATGTAGCAGTAACAGAACTACCGAATCCATTACCCGAATATGAAGACATTTCCACCCATATGTCTCCCATAATCGATCAACCGTCAGAAATTGAAATTGACACAGCCGCTTATGTAATTGAATCATTGATGGAAGACGTTTTGCAGAAAAGTTTTGTTTCGATCGATGACGCTTCGACGGAAATCCGATCAGAAGAAAAACAGTTCCCTGACGACAAGCGGTCTGTTGGGGATCATGTAACTGTGGATGATGACAAACTGAATATTCAGGAGTTAGGTGAAAATGAAGAAAATTTAACTGGATTTTCTGCCAAGGTTTTAACTAGCAAGGAAGCTGAATGTGATATAATCTGTCAGAATAGACGATTGCTTAACGAGAAGTCTACAGGAGAAGAAACGGCTGTGGTAGTGGAGGGTACGTTACTCGTTGATAGTGTAAAGCGTCTAGTGTCAATGAAAACTGCGGTTGTTGGGGATGGAATCTTTAATACTCGATCTAACGGAAGCGAAGTTAATATAGAAATGCAGTCCGGAGCAGCTGCCGTGGGAATATGTGCTGTCGAATGTCTTCCCGAACTAGTGGAGGAGAAGGGTGTGGGTGTGGATGGGGAAATGGGTAAGTACACAGTTGACAGTAAAGTGGAAATAATGGCACCTCTCACAATAGAATTTGATGTGACCATTAAACCTTCGGATGAAGTTTCTGAAGTGTGTACTGAAAATTTGCCTAGAGGAATGAAACTTCTTGAACTCGAAACTGAGGAACTATTTATTGATGACACCGTAGGTTCGTTAGAAAAAGAAAAGAAGGTGGTAGATACAAGTCAGCAAGTGCTGGACAAATCCGAAAATGCAGGGGAATGTTTAATGAATAATGATTATGAACTGTCTTCTATGACGGGACTTAAGGAGAATACGAAACTAATTACAATGGAAGAGAGTATAGAGAAGCAGAATCTTGACGAAGCGGCTTTGAGGAAGACAGAAACACGTCCAACGGATTATGAAATTGCTTCCATTATGAGCACAATTTCCTGCATAGGAATTGAAACCGCGAGAGTAGTAACTGTAGATGATACCCAGTTGTCTGAAAGTAAGGAATCATGTGTTAAAGGGATACAGGAATCTCTATCTCTTCAAATGCAAGTGGAAACTGGAACGGGTAACGAGAGGTCTCTTCCGACTTTCCCTGTCTGGGAAGAAAATGAATCCTTTGACAAAGTAGATGAAGATGTAGGAAAGGAAATTACGGTTCAGGAAAGTGTCTTCAATGACATTAAGTGTTTAAGAGAAACAGAACACACGCCAGATCCCCCTGCCGTTGAGAAAGATTTGCCTGCAATAAGTGGTAGAAAAAACCAGGAAGTTGATATAAATAAGAGGCAGAATCAATTCGTGTCCGGAGATATAATCGGAAGAAGAGAGTTTCAAGAAGAAAGTCAACAAGAAATTCTAAAGGAAATCGAGAAATTTGAATCTGTTTGTGTTGCACCTAGCACGGAAATGAAAGAAGGGTTAGATGGCACTGAAAATGTGGACTTTCAGCCGGATATTATTGTAGGTGGAATGGGTAAGGCTGAGGTGAGGCAGATGATAGACGTTCATGTAAGGAAATTGTCTGAAGTATCTGGCCCACTTGTGAAGTATCAAGAAAAAGAAGTGCTGGATGAAACAGGCGTTAATGTAACGTTTGTCGAAGAAGCTGGTGCGATAGGACCACCAAGAATTGTTGCCAAAGACCACATCGTAGAACTACCGACAGACCTAACCGAATACCAAAAACCAGTAACAGAAATTAAGAGTGAATTGTTCTCGGACCAAGAATTCTCGTGCGAATCTGAACATAAGAAATTTGTGATTGACGATTGGCAACCCTCTAAGAAATTTGTAACGAGAGAAGTAGATGTTCTTGACTTTGAAGAATTGAAAAAGATGGATACAGACAGGTTTTGTGGGCAAACAGCGGGAACCGCACAAAACGTAATTGTTCTTCGCGAAGAAATGAATATGTTTGTTGAGGACTTCGAAGACGGATGTTATAAAGAGATATGTGAAGCAACTGTAAGTGGTAAAGAGGAAGGCGAAACCACTGTCAGTGACATACAACCCTACACGTTAGATTCTAAAAATGGTAATTTCGAGAACGCGAATGTCATTATGGAGAAACAAGAAATTATTGGCGAAATGGGTGCACAATTACCATTACAAATGAGTGTGTCTGATGTCTCGACAAGAGATGAAGCAAATTTGTCAACAAAAAATTTCATTTCTGAAGAAGAATCAGGTCGAAGTAAGTATATTGGGGGTGAGATCGTGGAAGACGAATTAGTTACGCAGGTTGAGTTGACTACGTTTCTACCAAATGAATTTGATGGGTCGAAGGAAAATGATGAGAAATACTTTTTCAACCAGGAAATGCCACCAAGTGTATCATCAGCTGGAAACATTTTATCGAAAGATTTTGCCATTTGTGACACGTTTTTGCGGGAAAATGAATTAGTAGATATAGCAGTGGAAACTGATGGGTCTCAAGGCCTGGGCATAAATGTGGATAAGTCGCGTACTATGCACGTTGCCACTGAGTTTGTTGCAGGGGATGGTGAACACATGTATCAGGAAGCTGTTGCTTGTCTTGTTTCAAGCTCGAAAACCATAAACGAAAAGGAGTCTGAAACCACCCCCCTAGTAGTGAATCAGGGAACACGTATTCGGGACGAGCACGAAACGCGAGATGGAGGAAAATTTGTGGAACTTCATTTAGGCTACGTGACATCTGCAAATAAACAGACAGACATGGAGCTTCAGGATATACGTGGACAATGTATTCAGGCAGATAGGGAGAATATATTTTCATTGGAAGGACAGGCATTGACCATTTTCGAGGACGCGAAATCGCCCGCAGACGTTTCAGGAGAGACAGGGAATTTGATAAATGTTGTGGAAGGTACTTCAGAGAAATTAAAGGCTCAATTTTCCGTTGATACAGCAATGGAGAAATTCTCCATAGAAAGAATGATTCCTATACAACACACTCTTGATACTTCGACTGGGAGAGATCATACCGGAGTTGAAGATGTTGACATCCACACAGCTGCGTTTGTAAAGGTTGTCCCTTTACTGCCACAGAAGTTGTTCGATTTCGAGGAACGTGGCAAGGAACTTCATGAAAAAGAATTAAAGGATCCTTTGACAATAGGACCTGTGATTGAAGTTAGAGTCGTTGACGAAGGGACACAAAAGTCTTTATCCGTGGTGGACACCCAGAATGATTCGGTTAATAATTACGTAATGGAGGAAATTGATGATATTCCGGTTGAAGATAAAGTGGGGAGGAGATGCAAGCTACATTCAGTTCATATCTCTGATGTCCCTGAACTTGAAGCTGAAGGATTTGAAGAAGGCCTCGTTGTTCTAGAGGAACCTCTTTCTTTGATGGAGCCTCAGGAGGTCACACAAGTATTTGCGGTAGAAAAGGATGTTACGGATATTATATGCGCTGATAAAAGGTCAGTTGATAAACTACAAGGTGAATCCGTAGAGGAAGAATATGCATTCGTAGTCAGTTCAAAAACCGATTCTATCGAGGCAGTACAATTAGATACCGTCGGAGAGGGGATCGGTAGGATGGCAGGGGTTATTGCGCAGACTGAAATTCCTATATGTTCCTCAAAACCCGAAATTCACTCAGATGTTCTTAGGAAGTTTTCTTTCGAAAGCAGTGAGTCACCTCCCGAAGTATGTGATCCTGGTTTGGAAAAAGGCACTTCAAATGAGAAAGGAGATGTATTTGTTTTCGGTGTGATCGCAAATGATCAACAAACCAAAACACACACATCCATTCCGGAACGTAGCTCATGTGACGTGACTATTGTTGCCAAGACCCAGCAGTTTGTTATAGAAGAAGATAATCCCGAAGAAAGTTCTTTAGAAAGTCTGTTTAAAAGAGAGGTATACATGAACGGAAAGACGGCGGAATTAGTTGATGAAGGCATGGAGAACGTTTCTATGATAAACCAAGAATATGGAGTTGTGGTAGAATTCACTGATAAAATGCCAAAAGAGGAACTCGGTGTCCTCCAGTTATCAAGCAGTGAAATGGATGAGGCAGAAGGAAACATTTCTTCAGTTGAAGAAATCATAACAGATGTGATTGAGAAAGCAGGGCTGTCTGAATTATCCGAAGACAAAGAAAGCGATACAATGATAGAAAATTGGGTTGTAGGGAAGACACTCGCATTTCCTGCTGAAAAGAGGGAGGACGATGCTTTAGTTGATGAAGCAATTAATGAATTGATAGGTTCATCCATAGCTGTGGCAAAGTCCGCTATTCTTGAATTGCCGAAAGAAGAATTAGAGCCAGGCAGAGATACTGAAGAGTCTACAAAGAGATTAGTTGCACAGAACGTTCGAACTCTTGGGTCTGAAATCAAAGGTATTCCCTCCTATGGAGATAGTACAATTTCCAAGTCAGAAATAATGAAAGACGTTGTTAGTGTAACTGATATTATAAGTAATAAAGCTATTGAAATTGCTCATCCTTCATTTTTTGGAGTCGGACATTCTGAAAGAAAAGGAAGCGATGCAGTTTCTGGGGAAAGGATGGAGGTCCCATTGGATGAACTCATCACTATAGAGCCAACAGAAAGAAGTGCACGTGTTTGTGATGTTTGTGAAACTGTCGAACGGGATTCAGAATTTGAATTGCCTGTAGGGCTTGAATCTGATTCAATTCCTGCGGCTACGTGTATTCTTACTGATGTTACAAATGCAGCTTTGGTTGACAGACAGATAATGGAGAAGACGGCTGTTATCTGCTTACCTGAGAGAATGAGTATAACAGATGTGCCAGATCTTACATCCCTGTCAAATAAAACATCACCGCTTAGCGATAAACCCGATAGAAGAAAATTTCAACTAGTTGATATAGACGATGCAGGGAAAGAAATTCTTTTACCCCCCTCAAAGGGAAATGAAGATCGAGTTAAATCACACGCGGCTGAGTGTATTTCGACACAGACTGTGGAAGATAAAGTTTGTAGGAAAGAAGTGGCAGGCACAGTCTCAGTCATAGAGTCTGAGGAATACATATTGAAAAATAACTTTGATGTGTTACAGACTGGACCGCAAAGCATTGAAACACAAATAGATGTTTCAATTTCCCCGTTTGAGGCAGGCGATTTATTACATTCTGTAACCGACGTTAGTGGATTTTGTATGATTCAAGACGGCGTGAATGTGGAAGATACTGCTGGTAGTCTGATTTGTGCAAAACAATCCGTGAAGGCAGATAGGCAGATTCTTACTAATGTAGTCACTTATGAGGACAGTAAAAATGAATTAGGATTATTTTCTGACGAGATAGAAGTAAAACAACTGCCGACACAGAAATTAGACGGAACCCAGTCGACGAGTGAAGAAGTAGAAGTAGAGAAATTGACCCCTACTTCGTTGGGTGAGAGTGTGGTTCATGTAGAAACATTAGAATATTATGTCACGGACAGAAATAAAATCAAAATCCGTGATTTTGCATCTTCAAATAAAGAGGAAATTGCTCATGAATGTCGGTTAATAAAACCAACTACCAATATACAGAAGCAAGTAGGGGATGAAGAAATGGAGAATGAACTGTCGTTTCTACGCGAGATTACTCCCAAAGAAGAATTTCACGAATCGTGTACAAAAGTCCTTAAGGGGCTAGAAAAAAGTGCTGCAGAAGAAAGAACTGGTCGGGTATGTGCAGATTTAGAGGAAGAAGGGCCAAAGCTTGACATAAGCGAGGAGGAGAGACCGCTTGATTCAGAGATTATCGATATCCGTATGAAAGCAAAGGAGTCTAAAAGTAGAGAATTTCTGGTCAAATATGATATTTTGCCCTTGATGGATGAATGTGTTGAAAGGAAACGTGATTCAACGGGTCTCCAAGCAGAGATAGAAGCATCCCTTGCTAAAAGCGTTGTTGAGCGGCACATTGAGGAAAGGGAAAGCATGTCGAAATCCGCCGAACATGGAGCTGAATGCACTGATTACACTGCGGAGGGAGAACCGTCTCTGACGGAGGCTTATTTATTTACTTCTGGAATTGTAGAAGCACTTGCGCCGGAGGATTCTCATGAGCTGAACCTGGAAACAGCACATGTGGAAGGTGTATTGGAGGTGGTTTCATTTCACGATACCTTATTATTGTCGACAGATACGGTCAGCAAAGATTTTGACCCCGAAACCGCTACATTTTTTCCTGAAATTATGCTCTTGCAGGATGAGCGTGATGAAAGAGAACGTGATCCTGCGAGGCTTCAAGGAAAGAAAGAATTCTCCATTGTGAAAAGCGTTGTCCAACGGCACATTGACGAAAGTGAGGGTATGTTGAAATCTGCCGAATGTGGAGCTCAATACACTGACTATACTGCAGACAGAGAACAGTCTGTGACAGAAACTTATTTAATTCCTGCTGAAATGTCAGAAGCATCTGCGCCGGAAGTAACTGATACACAGAACCTTGAAAATGCAGTTGAAGGATTAGTGGAAGTTCTGTCACTAGAGGATACGGTAGTTTTCTCGACAGATACTGGCAGCAAGTCGTTTGAACCCGAATCTGATACATGTATTTCCGAACTTTTGTCCATGCAGGATGAATGTGATGAAAGGAAACTTCATCCTGCGGGGTTCCAAGGAGAAATAGAAGCCTCCATTGCGCAAGACGTTATCGAGCGGCACATTGACGAAGGTGGAAGTATGTCGAAATCCGCCGAACATGGAGCTCAATATACTGACTACACTCCAGAAGTAGAACTGTCTTTGACAGAAGTTTATTTAATTCCTGCTGAAATTGTAGAAGAAATTGCACCGAAAGAAACTGGTACGCTGAACCTGGAAACTGCAGTTGAGGAAGGCGCAGTGGAAGTGGTCTTACTTGAGGATACGGCAGTATTGGCAGCAGATACTTGCACCAAGGCTTTTGAACCCGAATCTGATACATGTATTTCCGAAATGTTGCCCATGCCGGATGAATGTGATGAAAGGAAACCTTATCCTGCGGGAATCCAACTAGAGATAGAATCCTCCTATGCGCAAAGCGTTATCGAGCGGCACATTGGCGAAAGTGAAAGTATATCGAAATCCGCCGAACATGGAGATCAATACACTGGCTACACTGCAGAGGGGGAACCGTCTTTGACAGAAGTTTATTTAATTCCTGCTGAAATTGTAGAAGAACTGGCGCCGAAAGGAGCTCAAGCTGGTAAGCTGAACCTGGAAACTGCAGTTGAGGAAGGCGTAGTGGAAGTGGTGCTACTTGAGGATACGGCGGTATTGTCAACAGATACTGGCAGCAAGGCGTTTGAACGCGAATCCGATTCATGTACTTCTGAAATTTTGCCTTTACATGATGAATGTGATGAATGGAAACGTGAACCTGCGGGGCTCCAAGAATACATAGAAGCTTCCATTGCGCAACGCGTTGTCGGGCGCCACTTTGACGAAAGCAAAATTATGTCGAAATCCGCCGAACATGGTGCTGATTACACTGATTTCAAAGTACAGGCAGAACCGTGTACGACAGAAGGTTATGTAATTACTGCTGAATTTGTAGCCACAATTCAGCCGGAAGAAACTGATACGCAGGACCTTGAAACTGCAGCTAGTTGTGGTGTAGTGGAATTGGAGTCACTTCAGGCAACGGAATTATTGTCGAAAGATACGTTCAGAAAGGCGTTTGTATCCGAATCTCGTTCCAGTATTTCTGAAATTTTGCTCTTGCAGGATGAATGTGTTGAAAGGAAGGGTGATCCTGCGAAGCTCCAAAGAGAGTTGGAACCCTCAAGTTCGCAAATCGTTGTCGGGAGGCATATTGAAGAAAGTGAAAGTATATCGAAATTCGCCGAATATGGAGCTGAATGCACTGGCTACACTGCAGAGGGAGAATTTTATGTTACAGAAGCTCCTGTTGATATTGTAGAAACACATGCTTCGGAAAAAACTGTTACGCTGAACCTGGAACCTGAAGCTGAGGAAAGTGTAGGGGAAGTTGGGTCACTTGAGCATACGGTAGTATTGTCGCAAGATACGGTCAGCAAGTCTTTTGAGCCCGAATTTGATACATGTATTTCGGAAAGTTTGCCCTTGAAGGATGAAGGTGCTGAAAGGAAACATGATTCTGTTGAGCCCCAAGGAGAGATAGAAGCTGCCATTACACAAAGCGTTGTCGTGCGACGTAGAGACGAAAGTGAAAGTGTGTCAAAATCCACTGAACATGGAGCTGATTACACTGCTTACCCTGCAGAGGGAGAAGCGTCTGTGACAAAAAATTATTTAATTCCTGTTGAAATTTTAAAAGCATTTGCGCCGGAAGAAACTTATTCAATGAATATAGAAACTGAAGGTGAGGAATGTGTAGTGCAAGTAGTGTCAACAGAGGATACGGTAGTATTGTTGACAGATACGTTCAACAAGTCGTTTGAGCCCGAATTTGTTACATGTATTTCTGAAAATATGCCTTTGGACGATGACGATGATGAAAGGAAATGTGATCCTGCAGAGCTCCAAGGAGAGATAGAAGCTGCCATTGCGCAAAGCGTTGTCGTGCGACGCAGTGACGAAAGTGAAAGTGTGTCGAAATCCACTGAACTTGGAGCTGATTACACTGCTTACACTGCAAATGAAGAACCGTCTGTGACAGAAGCTTATTTAATTCCTGTTGAAATTGTAAAAGCATTTGCGCCGGAAGAAAACTATAAGCTGAACATGGAAACTGCAGATGAGGAAGGTGTAGTGGAAGTTGTGCCAACTGAGGATACGGTATTAATGTCGACAAATACGGTCAGCAAGGCGTTTGAAACCGAATCTCAGACATGTATTTCTGAAATGTTGCCCTTACAGGATGAATGTGATGAAAGGAAACGTGATCCTGCGGGGCGCCAAGGAAACATAGAACCTTCCATTGCCCAAGGCGTTTTCGAGCGGCACATTCAGAAAAGTGAAAGTATGTCGAAATCAGCCGAACATGGAGCTGAATACACTAAATACACTGCTGACGCAATACAGTCCTCGACAGAAGTGTTTTTAATTCCTGCTGAAATTGTAGCAACAATTCCGCCGGAAGTTACTGATATGCTTAACCTTCGAACCCCAGGTGAGGTCGGTGTTATGGAAGTGGTAACACTTGAGCCTACGGAAGTATTATCGACAGATACGATCTGCAAGGCGTTTGAAGGCCAGGATTATTCATGTATTTCTGAAATATTGCCCTTACAAAATGAATGTGATGAATGGACTCGTCGTCCCGCGGGTCTCGAAGGAGCGATAGAAGCCTCCATTGCGCAAAGTGTTTTTGAACGGCACATTGACGAAAGTGGAATTATGTCGAAATCCGCCGAACATGGATCTGAATACACTAAATACACTGCAGAGGTAAAAATGCCTGTAACAGAAACTTCTGCTGAGATTGAGGAAGCACTGGCGCCGGAAGAAACGGGTACGCTGAACCTTGAAACGGCTGCTGAAGGAGGTTTCCTGGAAATGGTGTCACCTCAGGATACGGTAGTATTGTCGGCAGATGCGGCCAGCAAGCCTTTTGAACCCGAATCTGATACATGTATTTCTGAAAATTTGCCCTTGCAGGATGAATGCGATGAAAGGAAAAGCGATCCCGCGGAACTCCAGGGAGAGCTAAAAGCTTTCATTGCGCAAAGCGTTGTCGATCGGCAAACAGACGAAAGTGAAAGTATGTCAAAATCCGCCGAACATGGAGCTGAATGCATTGTCTACAGTGCAGAGGTTGAAATGTCTGTAACAGAAGCTCCTGCTGAAACTGTGAAAGCACTAGCGGCAGAAGAAACTGGGACGCTGAACCTTGAAACTGCAGCTGAGGAAGCTGAGGAGAAAGTGGTGTCACCTGAGAACATGGTAGTATTGTCGACAGATACGGTCAGCAAACCTCTTGAAACCGAATGTGATACATGTATTTCCGAAATTGTGCCCTTGCAGGATGAATGCGATGAAAGGAAGCCTGCTCCTGCGGATCTCCAGGGAGAGATAGAAGCCTCCATTGCGCAAAGCATTGTCGAGCGGCACAGTGACGAAAGTGAAAGTATTTCGAAATCCGCCGAACATGGAGCTGAATGCACTGACTACACTGCAGATGGAGAACCGCCTGTGACAGAAGCTTGTTTAATTCCTGCTGAAAATTTGGAAGCACTTGTGCCAGGAGAGATTTATACGCTGAATCTGGACACTGCACCTGCGGCACGTGTTGTGGAAGTTGCGTCACTTGAGGATACGGAAGTATTGTCGACAGATACGGTCAGCAAGGCGTTTGAATTCGAATCTTATACATGTATTTCTGAAATTTTGCCCTCGCAGGATGAATGTGATGAAAGAAAACCTGAACCTTCGGGGCTCCAAGAAGAAATAGAAGCCTGCATTCAACAAAGCGTTTTCGAGCGGCGCATTGACGAAAGTGAATATGTGTCAAAATTCGCTGAACATGGAGCTGAATACACTGATTACACTGCAGAAAGACAACTTTCTGTGACAAAAGCTTATTTAATTACTGTTGAAAATTTAGAGGCAATTGCACCGGAAGGAACTGATACGTTGTACCTGGAGTCTGCACCTGCGGAAGGTGTATTGGAAGTAGTTTCACCAGAGTATACAGTAGTATTATCGACAGATACGGTCAGCAAGACGTTTGAACCCGAAACTGATGGATTTATTTATGAAATACTGCCCTTTCAGGATGAATGTGATGAAAAGAAACGTGATTCTACAACGTTCCGAGGAGAGATAGAAGTCTCTATTGCCCAAAGCGTGGTCGCGGAACATATTGACGAAAGTGAAAGTATGTCACAGTCCGCTGATCATGGAACTGAATACACTGATTATACTTCTGAGAAAGAACCGTCTGTGACAGAAGGTTATTTAATTACTGCTGAAATTGAGGAAGCACCGTCGCCCGAAATAGCTCATACGCTTAACCTGGAACCTGCAGTTGAGGCATGCGTAATGGAACTGGTGTCACTTGAGGAGACGTTCGTAGCGTCGACAGATACTTGCAGCAAGACGTTTGAACCCGAATCTGACACAAGTATTTCTGAAACTATGCACTTGCGGGATGAATGTGATGAAAAGAAACTGGACCCTGCCGGGCACCTAGAATGGATAGAAACCTCCATTGCTGGAAGCGTTGTCGAGCGGCACTTTGCCGAAAGTGAAATTGTTTCCAAATCCGCAGAACACGGAGCTCAATGCATTGATTACACTGCAGAGGAACAACTGCCTGTTACAGAAGATTATTTAATTACAGCTGAAAATATAGAAGCATTTGCTCAGGAAGAAACTAATGTGATGAACGTGGAAACTGTAGCTGAGGAAGGTGTAGTGGAAGTTTCTTCGCCTGAGGATACGGAAATATTGTCCACAGATATGGTTAGAAAGGCGTTTGAACCCGAATCTGATACATGTATTTCTGAAAATTTTCCCTCGCAAAATGAATGTGATGAAAGGAAAAATGGCCGTGCGGTGCACCATGGAGAGATAGCAGCCTCCACTCAAAGCTTTGTCGCTCGGCACATTCACGAAAGTGAAATTATGTCCAAATCCGCCGAACATGGATCTGAATGCACTGATTATACTGCAGAGGAACAGCTGCCTGTGACAGAAGATAATTTAATTACTGCAGAAAATGTAGAAGCACTTGCGCAGGAAGAATCTAACATGCTGAACGTGGAAACTGCAGCTAAGGAAGGTGTAATGGAAGTTGTGTCGCTTCAGGATACGGAAGAATTGTCCACACATATGGTCAGTAAGGCGTTTGAACCCGAACCTGATACATGTATTTCTGAAAATTTGCCCTCGCGGAATGAATGTGATGAAAGGAGACATGATCATACGGGGCACCATGGAGAGATAGAAGCCTCCACTGAAGGCGTTGTCGAGCAGCACATTGACGAATGCGGAATTATGTCGAAATCCGCCGAACATGGATCTAAATGCACTGATTACACCGCAGAGGAACAGCTTCCTGTAACAGAAGATTATTTAATTACTGCTGAATATGTAGAAGAACTTGCGCTGGAAGACACAGATAGGCTGAACAAGGAATCTGCACCTGCAGAAGTTGCATTGAAAGTGTTCTCACTGAAGGATAGTGTAATACTGTCGATAGACAAGGTCAAGGCCTTTGAACGCGAATCAGATACGTGTATTTCTGAAATTTTGCCTTTGCAGGATAAATGTGACGGAATGGAACATGATACTGCAGGGCACCAAGAAGAGATAGAAGCCTCCATTGGGCAAAGCATCGTCGAGTGGCACGGAGACAAAAGTGAAAGTATGTCGAAATCCGCCGTACATGGAGCTGAATATACTTATTACACTGCAGAGGGAGAACCGTCTGTGTCAGGAGCTTATTTAATTCCTGCTGAAATTGTAGAAGCACTTGCGCCGGAAGTAACTGATACGCTGAATATGGAACCTGCAGGTGAGGCAGGAGTAGCGGAACTGTTGTCACTTGAGGAGACGATCGTATTATCGACAGATACTGGCAGCAAGTCTTTTGAACCCGAATCTGATATACGTATTTCTGAAATTATGCCCTTCCGGGATGAAAGTGATGAAAAGAAAATTGATCCTTCCGGGCACCTAGGATGGATAGAAGCCTCCATTGCTCGAGGCGTTGTCGAGCGGCACATTGACGAAAGTGAAATTATGTCGAAATCCGCCGAACATGGAGCTGAACGCACTGGTTACAATGCAGAGGGTCAGCTGCCTGTGACAGAAGATTATTTACTTACTGCAGAGAATGTAGAAACCCTTGCGCAGAAAGAATCTAATATGCCGAACGTGGAGACTGCAGCTGAGGAAGGTGTAATGGAAGATGTGTCGCTTGAGGATACGAAAGTATTGTCCACAGATATGGTCAGTAAGGCGTTTGAACCCGAATCTGATACATGTATTTCTGAAAATTTGCCCTCGCAGAATGAATTTGATGAAAGGAAACATGATCATGCGGGGCACCATAGAGAGATGGAAGCCTCCACTGAACGCGTTGTCGAGCAACACATTGACGAACGTGGAATTATGTCGAAATCCGCCGAACACGGATATGAATGCACTGACTACACTGCAGAGGAACAGCTGCCTGTGACAGAAGATTATTTAATTACTGCTGAATATGTAGAAGCCCTTGCGCTGGAAGAAACAGATACGCTGAACCTGGAATCTGCACCTGCGGAAGTTGCATTGGAAGTGCTGTCACTGAAGGATACAGTAATATTTTCGACAGATACGGTCAAGGCGTTTGAACTCGAATCAGGTATGTGTATTTCTGAAATTTTGCCCTTGCAGAATAAATGTGACGGAAGGGAACATGATACTGCAGGGCACCAAGAAGAGATAGAAGTCTCTATTGCGCAAAGCGTCGTCGGGTGGCACAGAGACGAAAGTGAAAGTATGTCGAAATCCGCCGAACATGGAGCTGAATATACTTATTACACTGCAGAGGGAGAACCGTCTGTGTCAGGAGCTTATTTAATTCCTGCTGAAATTGTAGAAGCACTTCCGCCGGAAGTAACTGATACGCTGAACTTGGAACCTGCAGGTGAGGCAGGAGTAGTGGAACTGTTGTCACTTGAGGGGACGATCGCATTGTCGACAGATACTGGCAGCAAGGCTTTTGAACCCCTATCTGATATATGTAGTTCTGAAGTTATGCCCTTCCGGGATGAAAGTTATGAAAAGAAAATTGATCCTTCCGGGCACCTAGGATGGATAGAAACCTCCATTGCTCGAAGCGTTGTCGAGCGGCATATTGACGAAAGTGAAATGATGTCCAAATCCGCAGATCATGGAGCTGAATGCATTGACTACACCACAGAAGAACATCTGCCTGTGAGAGAAGACTATTTAATTACTGCTGAAAATGTAGAAACACAAGCGGAGGAAGAAACTGATATGATGAACATGGAAAATGCATTTAATGAAGGTGTAGTGGTAGTTGCGTCGCTTGAGGAAACGGAAGTATTTTCGACAGATATTGTCAGTAAGGCCTTTGAACCCGTATCTGATACGTGTATTTATGAAATATTGCCTTCGCAGAAAGAATGTGATGGAAGGAGACATAGTTCTGAAGGGCACCATGGAGAGATAGAAGCCTCCACTCAAAGTTTTGTTGCTCGTCACATTGACGAAAGTGAAACTATGTCGAAATCTGCCGAACATGAAACTGAATGCACTGATTACACTGTAGAGGGGCAGCTGCCTCTGACAGAAGATTATTTAATTACTGCTGAGAATGTAGAAACCCTTGCGCAAGAAGAAACTAAAATGCTGATAGTCGAAACTGTAGTTGAGGAAAGTGTAGTGGAAGTAGTGTCTCTTGGTGATAAGGAAGTATTGTCCACAGATATGGTCAGCAAGGCGTTTGAACCCGAATCTGATACATGTATTTCTGAAATTTTGCCTTCGCAGAATGAATGTGATGAAAGGAAACATGATCATGCGGGGCATCATGGAGAGACAGAAGCCTCCACTGAACGCGTTGTCGAACGGCAATTTGACGAAATTGAAATTATGTCGAAATCCGCCGAACATGGATCTGAATGCACTGATTACACTGCAGAGGAACATCTGCCTGTGACAGAAGATTCTTTAATTACTGCTGAATATGTAGAAGCACTTGCGCTGGAAGAAACAGATATGCTGAACCTGGAATCTGCACCTGCGGAAGTTGCATTGGAAGTGCTGTCACTGAAGGATACAGTAATATTGTCGACAGTTATGGTCAAGGCGTTTGAACCCGAATCAGATACGTGTATTTCTGAAATTTTGCCCTTGCAGGATAAATTTGACGGAAGGGAACATGATACTGCAGGGCCCCAAGAAGAGATAGAAGCCTCTATTGCGCAAAGCGTCGTCGAGTGGCACAGAGACGAAAGTGAAATTATGTCGAAATCCGCCAAACATGGAGCTGAATATACTTATTACACTGCAGAGGGAGAACCGTCTATTTCAGGAGCTTATTTACTTCCTGCTGAAATTGTAGATGCACTTGCGCCGGAAGTAACTGATACGCTGAACTTGGAACCTGCAGGTGAGGCAGGAGTAGTGGAACTGTTGTCACTTGAGGAGACGATCGCATTGTCGACAGATACTGGCAGCAAGGCGTTTGAACCCCAATCTGGTATATGTATTTCTGAAATTATGCCCTTCCGGGATGAATGTGATGAAAAGAAACGTGATTCTTCCGGGCACCTAGGATGGATAGAAACCTCCATTGCTCGAAGCGTTGTCGAGCAGCATATTGGCGAAAGTGAAAGTATTTCCAAATCCGCAGAACATGGAGCTGAATGCACTGATTACACTGCAGAGGAGCAGCTGCCTGTGACAGAAGATTATTTAATTACTGCTGAAAATGTAGAAGCACAAGCGGAGGAAGAAACTGATATGCGGAACCTGGAAAGTGTAGTTGATGAATGTGTAATGGGAGTTGTGCCGCTTGAGGATGCTGAAGTATTGTCGACAGATATGGTCAGCAAGGCGTTTGAACCCAAATCTGATGCATGTATTTCTGAAATTTTGCCCTCGCAGAATGAAAGTGGTGAAAGAAAACATGGTTCTGCCTTTCACCAAGGAGAGTTAGAAGCATCCAATCCAAGCGTTGTTGCGCGGAAAATTGACCAGAGTGAAATTATTTCGGAATGCGCCGAACATATAGATGAATACACTGATTACACTGCAGAAGAAGAGCTGCCTATGACACAAGGTTATTTAATTACTGCACAAAATGTAGAAGCATTTGCGCCGGACCAACCTGGTACGCTGAAGCCGAAAATTGCACCTGCGGAAGGTGTATTGGAAGTGCTGTCACTAGAGGATACAATAATATTGTCTACAGATATGGTCAGCAAGGCGTTTGAACCCGAATTTGATACATGTATTTATGAAATTTTGCCCTTGCAAGATGAATGTGTTGGAAGGGAACATGATACTGTGGGTCACCAAGGAGAGATAGAAGCCTTCGTTGCGCAAAGCGTTGTCGAGTGGCACACTGACGAAAGTGAAAGTACGTCGAAATCCGCCGAACATGGAGCTGAATACACTGATTACCCTGCAGAAGGAGATCCGTTTTTGACAGGATCTTATTCAATTCCTGCTGAAATTGTAGAAGCTCTTGCGCCAGAATTAACTGGTACGCTGAACCGGGAAACTGCAGCTGAGAAAGATATAGTGCCAGAGGTTTCACTTGAGGATACGGTAGCATTGTCCACTGATACGGTCAGCAATTCTCTTGAGCCCGAATCTGATACATGTATTTCTGAAATGATGCACTTTAAGGACGAATGTGATGAAAAGAAACATGATCCTGCGGGGCTCCAAGGAGAGATAGAATTCTCCATTGCGCAAAAAGTTTTCGAACGGCACATTTACAAAAGTGATAGTATGTTGAAATCCGCCGAACATGGAGCTGAATACACTGATTATACAGAAGAGGGAGAACCGTCTGTGATAGGAGCTGATTTACTTAGTGATGAAATTGTAGAAGCTCTTGCTCCAGAAGCAACTGATACACTGAACCTGGAACCTGCAGCTTTGGATGGTGTAGAGGAAGTGGTGTCGCATGAAGATTTGCCGATTCAAGGGGTAATTTCTGAGCCAGAAACTCAGATCATTTTTGTTGCGCCACATGCGGAAGTTGTATTTAATAAAAGCTATCCTGCTGGAGATTCAGAATTACATGAAGCATCACAATTTGAAGCATTAGAGGGACTCGAAAGTGGATTTTCCTGTTTGATGGATGAAAAGATTTTTGTTTCAGTTGTCGAACGTTCTGTTTCCGAACACTCTTTCATGAAAGAACAAGAGCCTAGTAAAAACGCACCGCAGGGCGTTTCGGTAAACGACAGATCAATTAGTGTAAGAGAGGGGGCGTATGTGAATAGTGAAATAATCGTAGAAGAAAAATTGCACACCGAAGAGCAATTTTCGAAACTACACGTATACGATTCCCATATAAACAAACCTGAAAAAACAGCTGACGTAATGTCTGTGGCACAGAAAAGCGTTCACTTGGGTTCGAAAGATTCTGTTATTGAAGAACAGGTGTGTGCTTCCTTTGAGGTGATCAAGGTTGACATGTGTGAAGACATGGGAGGAGTTATGGGTGGATCCATCAAACATGAAAAGCCCATTCAGGAAATAGAGCTTGAATTGGAGCAGGAACGAGTGTTTGTGACGAGGACTGAAGATATAGTTCCGCTTGATCAAGACAGAAATTTTCAGGAGAAGGAAGCTACTAGAATGTGCATTGGAAAAGAATCTGTAGTTGACATAAGTACCAAACCCTATGATCACGACTACGAAAGAAAATTACCTAAAGGAAAGACGTTCGTTAGGGGCCAAGAACATGTTTTGCAGACAGAAATACCATATTTTCTGGGTAATGTATTTGAAATGGAAACTGATGCAGCTGCTATGGTGGATGTTCGAAAATTGCATGGCGAGGAGGAAGCATTACTCGATAAAGACACAGCTAATAGCATTTCAACTGATGTAACATCAGTACTGGAAGAGACACTACTCCAAAACGACATTAAAGGGGAATTAGATTCCGAAGATTGTTTTGAGGGATATCGCGACCAACAACAGTCAGAGATATTTGGAAACGGGGTGGAGGTTCAAGAGAACTCTCTACGACAAATATATGCCGCTGAAATGTCAGTTTTCGGAGAAAGCAAAGGAAGGGAATTGGAAGCATGTGAGATTATTTCGACAGGCGAAAAAGTAATGGACGAGACTGGTGTAAAAGAAGAACTTTGTGTGGAAATGCCGACTGTAGGGTCCGATGCGACTGATGTGCCCTTTTTGTACCGTGAAGACAAAGACGATAATCGGGTTCCTGTAGACGAATCTGGAATTTTTAAAACTGAAGACAGTTTTATCTCTTACGTAGTGGCAGAAGTGGAAACAAGTGGCGAAATCCGCGCAGAAGGAATCCAAGCAAGAGACGTAGGGGAATATATTGAGAAATTTCATGTAAAGCGTCATGTGGAAGGTTTTGAAGAGGATGTATTCAAGGATGAGGCGAGAGAGAGACGGGTTGGAATAAGTTCTGAAGAAGAAAAAGAAGAAGAAGCGAGCTCTTCTAGTAAAGAATTTGAACGAGAATTAAATGCAGCGAGAAGAAAATCTGCTCACAGAGAAGCTGCTTCGATAAAACCACACAGTGAGGTGGAGGTAGAGAAATGTGACCTCGGTGAGGAGGTTTGTGAAGCAGGCGTAATTGGCCCTAGAACTCAAGAAACTGAAACTGAAGTCAATCGCACGGAAGGAAAGGCTACGAAATTGCTGTTAGTGGACCAGGAATATTGTGACCTAGAAACCTTGGCAGGTGTAAAGGACGTTTCGGCAGTTTTTTCTCAACAAAACTTGATGACAAAGAAAAGTAAAGAAGAGAAAGAAGTCGTTGAAACTACAGAGTGCGCAGATTCTGAAGCGTGTATAGGCCTATCCGCGTCAAGTAAGAGTAAGTCCGATTCCTCACTTGTAACGATTGGCCATCAGGTCCGCCTTCCTCGTGATTCGCAATCGGTAACCGAGCACCTATCAGCGTCATACTTAGTGCAGAAAGGACCTCATTACTTTGTGCCTTGTAGAAATAAGGATGAGGAAGAAATTTTGTTCAAGCCTGAAGTGCAAAAAACTATCGTAGGTTTAGAGTCACAGTTCGTGGAAAGAACCTCTAGGGAAGATGTTGATGATGCTAAAATTCGTGATTCTGCGGAGGAAACAGCTTCAAAATCTGAGTCTCGCATATTCGATGACACACAGACTAACCTTCTTCCTTCCGAGGCTGTCGTGCCATTTCTTTGTTCCTCAAATATACCACAATTCAGTAAGATCTGCGATACAAGTGACGGTAAAGGTCGAGTTACAAGAAAGCCGCGGCAGCAACGGCTTGTAATTGACACTAATGTTGCAGAAACAGAAGTAAAAGAACTTATATGTGAGGTCAGGGAGGTTACGCGTCAAATTAAGCAGGAAGTCCGAGAGATGAAACCAGACCTCACGCCTACGCCCGAAGGAAAAGAGTCGTCAATTATACCAATTTCTGACTCACGTGAGTTTGTAGAACTGACAGATCTTGGGTGTATTAAAGAAGAACAAATTGTCCTTGATTTAGGCAATGAGATAATTAAGTATCCTGACCCGTTTTTTGCAATAGACGCGTCTTCAGGGACTGCTTCTAGTGCAACTTTATCTGGAACTGAAACAGGAGGGGGTTGTTCATATCCACGTTCTCGTGACGATCTACTTCAGGCTAAGGCTAATAGGCTTGCAGTCGATTCTGAGGGCTCAGTTACCCTGCCTGATCCCAGTAATACAGTACCGATTGCATGTACGTCACAGGAAGTGCAGCAGACATTGAGTGCTTCTGTACGCAGGGTGACTGGACGGAATATAAATAATGCATTAAACGCACCAGACACTATTGTAGAGACATCGACACGAGAGATGCCAGTGCAAGACAGAGAAGTAGACTTTATTCCAGATACCTCCATAATTGAAGAACTAGTTCCTTCTGTATCAGATACATTCACTGAACTCAGTGAATTGACGGCTAACGAAACTCCTGACGAGAAAGGCGGGATATTAGACAAATCGTCCGGAAGTCTGATCGAAAACGTGACACAGAGCGAAGTCGTATTAGATTTTGTGGCTCCAGCTTTTCCTGTAGGTATTGTTGCGACCTGTGTTTCTGCTGAAGTGTCTGATAAACTCAACGAGCCACTTCATGGAATAGAAAGAGGATGTCATCCTGATGGTGCACCTGCTATATTGTCTGACGTGGAAAAGCACAGAATGGAGGAATCCGTTACCGAGTTCACCTCTCGGTGTGAAGAGGGACTTTTTGTTCAAGGAACTGGTCCTTCCGATGTTGCAGAAGCCGAAAGCGTTGTAATCGAATCGATAGCGGAGAGAGGATTGCAAGAGACAGAGCGAATGTCTCAAGACCCTGAACCTTCTGTTGCTGTAGAAGGAAAATATATCTCCCATGTACCGTTCGAAGATCGGCGTAGACTGCAGGAAATGGAACCATCTGACGTTGTAGAAGTAGTAACCCCTGTTATTTCTGATGTCATCCTGGAAGATGTCGTGTCTATATCAGAGAAATTCGAGTCTTCTGTAGATATTGTGCCAGCTGACTTTATAGAGGTGTCTCAACCTGATTCTCAACTGCAATCTGGAGATTCTTCTCTGTCAGAACAGCATTTGTACAGTACTGAAGAGAACGCAGAAATTTCTACAGAAACATCTAACTGGGAGATGAATTCCAATTCCGGGTTTCAAGTTTCTCAAGATGATATAGTAATGGAAGATGATTTGCTTGAAGTGACTGTAACAACTGAGAAGAGCAGCGACTTTGGTTCCGAAGGTAAATTATTTACAACAGAAACGGGTACTACATATTTTGAATTTGAATCTGGAACCACACGTTCTATATGCGTATGCGAAGAAGTCATTTCCAGTCAACCAGTAACCTTACATGCTCCCGGACCTTCGGTCAATCACCGTGCTGAGAAGGTAGCACTGGACACAACACAGGATAAGAGTTCAGCCCAGAAAAAATCTATTACAAGTAAATCAAAGACTAAGAGTTCAGAGAAGCAAGTACAAAGTGATTCCAGTTCATTAAAATCTAGGCGAGATCCTAAACCTATAGCAACCATGAAGAAGCTTGATGACCATATGACAGCCTTTCGCAGTCCGAAAGAAACCGATAAATGTTCACAGGTTACTCAAGTTCCAAGTGATGGGACAGTACACAGATATCGTGGCTATATGGCGTCCACTCTTTCTAGAGATTTGAAAGTTGAACGGACAGTTGCAGAACGTACCTCATATATTAGTAGAGACTCGCCTGTGAAAAGAAGGGTTATAACAGAGCGTGAAGATTCATCAAGCACTACATCGCCTTCCAAACTGTCGACGGGAGCTGTACCTAAACCCCCACAAACAGTTAAGAAATCGAAAAGAGTTCGAAGCACAAGCGCGTCTTCTGAAAAGAATATTCAGGAAACCACGAAGCACTCATACGTTCCGAAACATACTATGTCAACCACGTCAGCAGTTACAGCTCGTTCTGTTGTGGCTACGGAAGAGGAACTGATTGCCAATCTTACTAATGCCGGATCGTCTACAAACACCGCCGCCCATCAGAAACGCCCTGTCACTAGAGATTTACCTTCCTCCTCTAGTGTCAGACAGGCACGCCTCTCTTCCACTTTTAAAAAATCGCTACCTGAAAGTGAAGTATCTCAGGGATGTGGTGGAAAAATAAAACGCTCTGAGCAGACTAAGGTATGTGGCACAGTGGAAGAACAAAGAAAGGCATCTCCTGTTCGTGGAAAAGGCAGAAAACTTATTGAAGCAGTTCCTGACACCACGTTGAAAGTCACGGCGAAGAAACGTGCACCGAAATTAGAGTCACCGATTGAAATGGATAGACAAGATATATTGAAGGCCACGGATTCGACAGAAGTAACTAAGACAGATGGCACTGCAGTAATGCCAGTTTCCAGTCGTGCAGGAATTTTAGCTCCTGCAGAACAAGATATGACCACACCCCATTCTCATGTCACATACCTTAAAGAAACTGCTACTGCACCCACTTTTTCTCTTCTGTCCCATGTTCCTAGTCCGGATTCATCCCCGTCCATAAAATCCATACTTGATAAATGGTCCGCAGTCGCGTCAGAGAGAAGGAGTAGTCGTGCGCCGAGTCCTTCTCCGTCCGCTTCTCCGGTTCGCGCCGCGACTTCGGCTTCGCGAAGTACCGAGCGCGTCGATTTCAGTACCCACACTCCGTCATCCCTGCCGTCCAGCCCAAGCCGTATGGTCCGACAGACGACTTCTCAGTCTGGCGTAACACAGATTCTTACTTCGGAGGTTTTCACGCGTACCGTTGATACGTCCGGCTCAATCGAAGTAATATACCGGCAGCCAAATTCGTCCGAGGCTGTACGCCGTGTCGCGGTCGTGGGCGGTTCTCGGTCGTCTCTTCATGAAACTGTCCCTGGCTATGGGGGCACCGGTACGGAAGGAGAAGTCTCACTCATTGACACTACCGATTCCTCGTTGTCAGACTCCGTAGCACTCCCGTCCTCTTCCTCTGACCACGAACTGAGCATGGAAATGCGGCTACGCACCGGAGTTTCTCCGGCTTCACCCAAACCTACGAGTCGGTCCTTGGATTTAATCCATGATGTCACCGGTCCTAAACTTCTAACTTCGGATTTCATGCTTGATTATTGTGCCGTCCCCTTTGTCGCTGATTCTGAGCAGTTAGCTCCAGACTCGTCCGTCCTACGTCTTGAAGGTTCCTCGGCAACAGTTCCGCTTGATGCCGTCCCCAAGACTCGGACCTGTACCCAAGTTTCTGAGGAACGTCTCTCCCCCATCTTGGACGTCTGTGCCGTTACTCCTCCTAGAGTGAAACACAAATTCCAATATGAGGAAGATGAAGAGGGAGAAGAGGATGAAGCAGTTGCTGCTTTCCTTTCCTCGCCAGGTAACACAGACGACCTACCTTCGGCACCTACATTCCACTCAACTTTGGCTGCTGCTGCTTCTGTTCAGAGCATGGCTTCAGAGCTAGACCTACGCTTTTGCGAGGTTCATATGAATGTGGGGTCGGACAGTCACAGGGATTCGGAGTCAGGAAAGCCTAGTTTAGATAATTTACTTTCTAAAACTAGTTACTCTAAACAGTTTGTAAATTGTGAGCGTTTTGAAGGTAAGTTTGGTACTGGATGTAGCAGATATGATGAAATTTATGGTGTAGAATTTAATGTACCAAAATCGCAAGTAATTCCATATTTTTCAGAAGGAAAACCTGGAATTTTGAGTGATTTACAGTTGGCTGCAGTGTATGTGTCTGTGAAGTCTGATCCCCAGATAATACAGGACCAGTTTTCTGAAACTGGTTCCTATGTAGAAGATTCCATCCCCATTAAGGAGGTTGTCTACAAACAAGAGCCACAGACACGTGGAGTGGCAAAGTTTAACTTGGCCACAGATTTATCAGTCAACTTACTAAATGAAGACGAAGATATATTGGATATGGGCGAAGAGGATATTCATACACTGTCAACTTCAGGTTCAGAAGTTGATTATGCAGTAGTAGAATCTTCTTCTAACCCTCTTGCAATGATAGAGGAAGAGGCTGCAGAAGCAACAGATGAGGACCAGGATATAATTCCAGTTGATGATATTCCTGTCAAGATGGGGAACCTGGATCCTGGTGAAATTAACAGGCATTGCCTCATCACATCTCAGAGTGACTGTATGAGTGAGCAGTCGCCAGTTTTCTTAAATTCTGTTAACAACATGGCATTCAATCATGACAGCTTACCTTTGTTATCAGTCATGCCTGATGATGGAACCAATAGTGATGTGCTTATCAGAAGGCCTTACAAAAGTGTGCCAGTGGTTTCAGTAGATGATGGGTATGTGCACTTAGACTGTTCTGAGATGTGTGATGGTGATGATGAAGGTGACATAATATCCTGTCCTGAGACATCCACTCCATTTGGTAACATGTTACATTTCCCAGATACTACTGCAGGACATGCAGATTTCAAGGAAAGTAGCAAGTCAAGTCTAATGTTCTGTAAAGATTTTGCTGACCCAGGTTCTAGGTTTCTTAGTGGGTGTAGTACAGAAACCTGGAGTCCTCCAGATATCAAAGAGTCCATAACTTCAGCAGATAAGAACATCCACTTCAGTGAATCATGCAAACTTGGCACTACCAAGTCTCTTGCTGATTTTGTGTGTGACAGGAAAATTACTCAAATAAAGGACAAAATCTTTAGTCCTTGTAAATCATTGTTGGGTGTAAACTATATTAGTAAGAAAGGTGGTTTATTGTCTCACATTCCCTCTGCCAGCAAAATGGGAAGAAAGCATTCACAGCCTCCACCACCGTCAGTTCCTTCCCTTAGTAACAGGCCAAATGTTGTTTATCTGACTGACTCTGATGAAGAGGAAAAAATTAAGCAGAGACATCCTTGCAATATGGCATTAGGTGGTAGACACAGCAGGGTTAGTACCATCACCACTGTAGAAATCCATCAGTTATTTGGAAATGAGGGCAGTATGTATAATTTCGCCACTGGCAAAGATTTACCAGACTTTGTGGATTATCATTCCTCTGCTTCACTCGTCTCCTGTGAATCACATGAGGGGCAAGACATTTTTCATTCAGAATTAGATGGGTTTTTGTCTGTAGGTGGAAGTAAGTCATCCCATCCTCCACCAATAAATGTACCACAGAATAAATTTGGAGTTGGAATTGGTGTTCCAGAACTATGTTTGAATTCCCAGACTGACACTGAAAATGTGGAAGTGACTGAAGACATTAGAAACAGCAGGGAACAGAGCACAGGTGGTGCTAAGTCTTTAATTAAATCACCGTTGAAAGAAGTGCATTATTTCTGTGGTACAGTGTGTAGGGGACATGAAAGTAAACCAAAGGAAGTGAATTGTGAACCTTGTTATATGACAAGGAAAACTTATTCAGGTATGGTGGAACTTGAATCAGATTGTACTGATAAAGCTCCAACTATAAGAGGCAAAGATCTGCCATTGCAACATATGCCATCTTCAGAAGATAACACTGCTGAAGACAATGTTGAAGACAGTGACATGGTTTTGAGATGTTACATGAATTCATCTGAATTGAAGACAGAAACTTCGGAGACAGAATTTGTGGATGTTAATGATGAAGCATATTTGGTGGTTGGACCTTCAGGGAAGATCTTGTCCATGAATACAGTATCCATCAGTGATGAAAAGTTTGATACTTGTGCACAGGATACGGAAGTAAGTGAGAGGAAACCCATTTTGTTCACTCATGATAATGATGGCAGAACTGTGGCTGATTTTGAAGGATTTAAAATTGAAATACATGAGAAGACTTCAAAATTATCTCGTGATATATCTTCTGTTAGGGACGATTTCCACAAATCACTAGTGCATATCTCAGTGCTAGAGTTAGACACTGGATCCCACACACTGCCTTATGAAGATGATAGTGGGTTGTGCGCTACTGATACTGATCTATCCACAGGATCAGGGGTTCAAACAGAATCTGACAATAGGCAAACATATACTGAACTTCCTATTATTGATGGCAGCATAATAAAAACTAGTGGCATAACAAGAGACCTGAGAAAATATAAGTATGCTTTCAAGGTATGCAGCAGTCCAGGCCCAGACACAAACACAGAAGACCTGTGTTTCCATGGTGCTGTAAGTGATAGACATGGCAAATCAAATGGAGACTTCAGGCTGATTTCTGTTAAAGGAGACAAGCCTTTAATCACAGATGTTAAAAATCTTGAAGTAAGTGAATCACAGTATTCGACCAAGCATATGCCTGCACCTATTTTTGCATCAAGAAAATATGATGATGCAAACACAGGTAGTGATTATGTGGGCATGTCAGAAGAAGACACATCCATTACTCATAATTTAGTCAGGCATATGGATTATAGTGCAGTGGCTTCTATGAAGGAGAAAGATGATGGGCCATTCCTAGCAGACATGCTGCAAGTACTGCCTATAACATCACTTGCTTCATCTGTTATTAAAGTGACATCATCAAGCCCTGACATGTATAGTGGCATTGAAACTGAAACTGTAGATGTAGAATCTGCAAATGGTGGAGCTCTTTTGGGGTCTTCTTGCATAGAAACTTCAGCACCAGTAGAAATGGGTTTAAGCATTGAGGGCCACAATGTATCAACCACTCATATGAAAAGCAGCCATGGATCTGACATGCGTGCACAACAAAACATGAATCGTGTACGAGGATGTGGCGACATTTGTGAAGTTGTTACTGATGTTGAAGAATTTGACCTCACTGAAAAAGAATCACCACAGGACCAACCAGATGACAACATACATGTTATAGATGCAGAAGACCAAGTTTGTGTGTGTGTGTCCTCTGAGAAAGAAACCCAAAATGCAGTGTGTGTCTGTATGGGAAAGTGTCATGGACAGCTGAGTATGGAGTGGAGGACGTCCTCTGGATCGTCAGCATCCAAAACTAGTAGCTGGAATGCAACTCAAGGACATGAAGGTATGATCTGCCTGCTAGACTTGTCCTCTGCTGCTGCTTCGCTTCCTCTCAGTTGCATTAGAGCAGATCTGCCCTCCATGCAAGTAGCAGCTCCATACTATAATGTGGAGTCAGTTGGTAGTAACCCTTTAGCTTAAAGTCATGAATTCATTTGGAACTGAACAAGTCCTTATTCACACAGCCACTAGCTTTCATCCATCAACAACGGTCAGTGTTACAGCCATTTGTACACCAGTAGCATACATAACCATAATGAATATCATGTCCTGGATATAATTTATGAAATTATGGGCCATTTTGTATGTAAATAATCCAGTAATGTAGTAAATTAATGATCATGCTTTAGGCAAAGCAACATAATTTCATAATAAGAATGCAAGTTTTGTGCTTATGGTGAAAGAAAGAAAACAAGAAATTCAGAAGTCAATTGTTTGAGTTTGTGCTTTATCTGACATTGCTCTGCTAGATGCTGGTACAGTACTATCATAAACTCTCAGCGCCTTCAGTTGACACCGCCTTCATCAAGAGGAAGATCTTTCAATATTGTTCCTGAACAGATTTTCCAGTGTGAAAACCCATGTTTGTAAACAAAACACAGCTTTATGCACTAAATCCTATAAAAAGTGAATCACTCCAGCCATACTCATGGCTTGGCTGCTGTCTGAAATCTGGCAAAACAAGTGTCTGTGAATTCTTTGTACTGTACAAATTAGAAGATATGAAAGAAACTACCAACATACAAGACACTATTACAGCAGTTACAACTCCATGCTGGGTGCTGCATTTAACACCAAGACATGCAATTTATAGTGCATAGGAGTCAACTTACTGAATAAAAGGTTAACATATCTGAACAGCAAACAAAAAGACATGTTGACATTTTTATGATTCAAGGAACAACTAAATGTTCCAGACTTCCACAACACTGATGTCTTGTGTTATCGGAAGCCTGTCTTTATCCACAAATTCTGATGTAGTATTGCAGAGCAAAGGTAACATCAGATTTGGAAGTAGCATTTTTCTGGTGATGTTGGTGGTCATTCAGCAGAGAATCAAAGTTATTGTTTTGTTCATAACGGGAGCATGAATATTTATGCAAAAAGAAATGGGAAGTGAAGTATGTAATTTGACAGCAACTTTTCTCAGCATAACATGATAGTACATCTGTAGATATCATGGCAGTTATATAGCTGCAAGTAATATAGTTTTGATACGTAGTGTAGATGGAAATCAGTAGAACAACGGAGAACATTATACTTCCTGGTAACAGGTACTTCTTTGTGTATAGTCTGTTTGTCCAGCCAATGAGAATGTGTTCATGCATATCTGAACTCGGAACTGACACTTCCAACTGTTGGGACTCCGACATATTAAGTTTCTGAATGGAAGTGTGAAACATTATGTTTCTTTCTGCCAATTGGTATGGTTCAGCTGATACATGATAAGCATATATTTAATTTTGGTTATTCTTATCTGTCCCATTGAATTAGCCTCTTTATACAGAAAGTTAGGTGATCACAACGTCTTTTCATACAAAGAACAACACAAAAATCACACATATACACACACACACACACACACATACACATTCACACACACACATATCCATTTTCTGAGTTGGATTTAAACCTGCAGTCCCAGTGTCTGGGCTGTCCAAATGTCTATTATGGAGGTAACATCTTTGTGACACTGTTGTAATGTATTCATATAGTTTAATATACCTCATCTTTGCTCTGATATTTTCCAGCTTATTGCATTATCTGTATTAACAAATGGTACTATCACACCATCCAACACACCTCTTTATTTATAAAGAAGAAGTTGTGTTTGATTGTGTGAGAGTACCATTTGTTAATGCCTCACCCTCAGGCAACATTAGTATTCTGTACTTGCAATGACTGTTGTGGTTCGACTGCTGTTCTCAGTTTCCCCTTTATTTTAGAAGTTGATTCTATGGGAAAGGCATTTCAGTGTACTGTGACTTTTGTTCATTAACAAAGATAATAATTTATGTGTTTAGTCTCATATTCAGTGAATTTCAGTATTCTTGACATTCTCATTGGTTGTCCTTATGAACATTGTAAACAATGCCTGTCAAATTTAGCACCACAAGGTCGAAAGTTTTGCTGCTAAAAGTTTGTAGGTCCAAAGTAAGTAAGAAATTTAGACTTTTTGGCCATAGTCACGTGAGTCCAGTCATTTACAGTATCTGTCAATTCATTTATCACAGATACCCATAACATAGCCAGTTTTATATACATGTGCAAGTATATAAAACTGATTACATTATTTTGCACCAAATCGTTCAATTTAAATGCACGTAGTTTATTGGCATTGTCTTTACTGGATAAATAGTTATTAATCTCAGTTGCATATTTATACATTCCATGTGTATACAGTATAATTGTTGTGTCTTGCTTAGTATTTTGCATTCTTACGCTGCTTGTTGACATGTTTTTAAATGTGTACATGTGTGTAGTTGATGGAGGACAATATTTATCTTTTCATAAGTGATATTCAGGAAATTGGTGATGAGAAGTGTGAAGTGAAAAAAAGAAATTATGTGTACTAACAGGCAGTAGTCTCATCAGTTTTGTTGGTTTTCTGTTGCAGAATGGACAGAGAAATCTCAGGAGAAAGAAAAACACGTTCATGCTGTAGAATCAGGTGAGAAACAATCAAGATATAACTCTTTCTTACATATTTGCAATATGATGTTATTTCATTGCAGACTGAAATCAGAATCTGTATGTTACATCTTCTTGGTTAGTGTAGCTGTATTTACCTCTGCTTCTCCCATACCCTAACTTCTTTTGTTTCTTCTTCCTCCTCTTCCTCCTCCTCCTCCTCCTCCTCTTCATCTTCATAATATTCCATCTACAAGAGAGGTGTGTGTTGATCTCAGAGTGCATGTCCTCTAATATACCCGCTTCTGTCCAAATAATCTTTTTATTAGACAATAAGTTACTATCCATTTTAGGGACCTGTAATCTGTCATGCTTTGCAACAAATGTACATACAAATGCATAGTAAATTTTCAAATTGTAAATGTGTATGTTAATATGGGGTGAGGACACACACCTTTCTCTTCTTATAGATATGACCAGGATAGACATTGTTTTATCTTGTATGCTGTTACACTGAGCTCACTTACAGTGTCCTCATTTAGATGATGAATTGTGTGTCCCAGTATGTAAATGTAAAGAAGTACAAGAGCAAGACTGCCTGAAAATTGCCAGTCACTGTCATTCACTGTTAGACCGGGCTTCAAGAAACAAGTTATACCGAAACTTCCAAAGTAATGATATTGACTGTTACTGCTCATGTTCAGTACTGAATAAAATAATTGCTTAGCTGGGCAGTAGTTCTGTGCTCTGAACCCTATGTCACTTGCAAATTCTAACTCTACTTAAGACTTATTGTGTGATTTGGCAAGCAGTTTTTAAATTTGTTCATTTTTGCCCAAGGCGAGGACATAACATTGACCATTCATCCCCATCTAGAGCCTATGTTAAGAATGAGTGGAGGTACAGCTCTCCTCCCTCCACATGCCTTCATGGCATGGGCAGGGATGGCATTACCTTTCCCCTCTCCGCATATTGGATTTTTGGTACCGTATGTTTTTAGTGACCATATTTTTAATATTAGATGTCATGCACATCAGATTACAGTAGCTGCAATGTCAGCAGAATATGTACTAAATTCAAATGTATATTATGTACTCATATCCTGTATTGGGAACAGATTCTGCTTTCACTCTTAGAATGGATTTGTTAATGCACATTCATGAAGCGTATTAGTACTTCATTAGATCTGAATTAAAGAAATGCAAAATGTGTATGTCATTTCACATATATTTCAAGATGTTTAATTTAATTCATGGTTTGTTTACATTATACTTGCATTTGTCACATTACTTCTCATAATATAACTCCTTACCTTGTTATTTCAATACAAGAAATGGCAACCATATATTATAATTTAATTCATTTTAATGATTTGTTAATAATTTTATTAGTGCAACAAGCTACTATTTTCTGACAGTATTTGTGATATTTGTTTAATTCAATTTGATGTCCTTTAGCCACACAGCACACATCGTATTTATTTTGTATTTTGTGACTCACAAAACAGATCCTGCTTCATTTGGTTATTTTATGATACTTTGCACTAATAATAACCTTCTTTATTATGTTTAACTTGGACTTGGCAGAGAAGTTCTGCTGCATTATAAACTTTTATAGTGTTGCATTTAGTGATCTGCTGTGAGGGTACATGAGTCAGTAAAATGGACAGAAAGTCCAAAGGTCATAAATGTGACTTAAAATGCATTTTTTTTTGTAGTGTGTAAGGAATAAAAAGCTGTTTTTCATGTGGCAGATTAGTAGTAACATTAAGTTTGCGAAACCATGGGACAAGTGGTGATTTAGAGTAATTTCTTTTCTCCTTGTCAGTAGTGCTCTGCAGTACAATTACTTGTGTTACTGATTTTATTTGCAGCCTTAATGGATATTTGACATCAGACTATCAACTTCATAGTTATCTTTTGTTCATTGTCCCTTCTTAAGACACGTGAGATTGATTTTACTTAAAACTTGATGAACAATTTTAAATATAATAACCTTATCCCTCTAATTCTCTGAACTGGTTTCATTTTTGTCACAAAGTTTGGATGTCAAGAAATTTTAATCAATGAGTTTGTATTTAAATCAGCACTCTTTTTATATCTGCATGGTGCTATTGATATTTTTGATTCTGTTGTCACCACTGGTGACTCATTTTTATGTCACTAGTATACTTTAATGTTTAGGTAGCAACAGTTATATCATGAGCACCTTGGTGGCGAAATGCTTGCACTCACATATATATATTGACATTCATTGCACAACTATATTTTATTCAGGATTCACATTTTGAGATTCCACATACATATCAAATGAGTTTAAAGAAAGTTCTTGTAGATGTGGTTTTATCCGTTGTAGTTGATAGCGATAGCACATCGAATTATCTGTGTAGCATTCCCCTTTTCCTTTAAGATAGTTATAACAAACAGGAACCCCTTCATATCAATATGTATGTTGACTGTAATCTTTGGAAATGTTCATACTAGAACATGTATAACACAGCAATAATCTTGATGGCACTACAGGTGGTTGAAATGTATGATGTTCCTTGTTGTACTGTTATATTCTAGTTCATAATATACTGATCTATGATTACCATATGTCATGCTGCACTGGGTGATTTAAATTATTGAAGACTGTAGATACCTATACTTTACTGACAACTAGATTCTCTGCTATAATTTCCTGTAATCTCAAATGTAAGCACTTTATACTATTTTTCTAGGTGGCTATTATGTTTCATATCCTTACACTGTATCTCATATGGCAGATGTCTACATTGGTTTTCAAACAAAAATTTTGGCTGGGAGCCATTTACTTGTTAGTGTTTTTACTAAAAGTACTTGGACTTTTTTTTCACCAGACAGCTATCGTTTGTCACTTCCTGCCATTATTCTGCCACATGTATGGGTGGTCAGCTGAGTAGGCTATGTTAATACAATCAACAAGCCAGCAGGAAGTGGCAGCCAGTAGTTGTAAGATAAAATAATGACCATACACACACATACACAGACATAGGGTTAGAATATTTTAGACTGACTCACATCCAATATCTACGAGCTGTAGCACTCAACTGACTTGTCTGTGTATTGGCTGGAATTTGATAACAGGTGTAAGTGTAACAGATGTAGCCATAGGTGTAAGGCCATCAAAACAAATGTCTGTATATAGAACTCTTACAGTTCTGAAGTTAATGAATGTTTTTTATATCAAGTTGTTTAGTCACCTGTGTGTGTATGTTTGTTTGCCTAGGGCTGGTGTATAATTCCAGCCTGTGTATAGCTGAGCCATTTTGCAACTACAGTTAAAATATGTGAATTTGTGGTCTAAAATTTCAGCCTTTTTCGTTTATTTTCCCCCCTTCTAATTGCCCATAGTATGCTTTATTGAAAATTTGCATGTATGCTAACTGTGAGATATAATCTTCCTGTTCATTTTATTTTCTTTGCATGTGTTACCTAATATTGGTAATTTTAGCCATACAATATTATATAATAAACAAAGTGTGCTATTAATGGCATGTTGTATTGATAATTCGGTGGAATATCGTTATCAGTTACAAGACTATCTCATTGTATTCCAAGTAACAAGGTTTACTTTTAGAGGCATTACGAAAGCTGTGGGAATAAACGTAACCTGGCAACTCCATTAATTTTTTTTTTTTTTTGCAATCCAAAGTTCGGCTAAATGGTAATACAGGCATTGTACTGTTATTTGTATATCAAACAGTATTGTTATTTCAGTAGAGCTTATGATGTTAAACATATAATTTGAAGTTTTTTTTATTGGTATTTGCTTCAGTCAAATATTTGTGATATTCACTTCTAGACTGGAACTTGCACTGCGGTGATAGTGGAAAAGGCTGCAGTTGAATATACAGAATAATAATTTATTATCTTTTCATGATTAAGAAAATATTCTGAACAAAGTACATTCTGCATAATAATTAAATTTGTGGAGCATAAAAAACACTGTGTACCATGAGCCACTACTGCATATACTGCAATTGCTGTAGAGAATATCCCAATGAAAATATGGGAAATATGAGTAAACTTATATTTTTTGTTTCACAAAAGGTAAAATGTTAAGGGGAGTGCAATGTCTGTTTCAAAGATAGTTATAACAGGATCCACCTACCAGACTTTCCATTTGTGGTTGTTAATAGCAGTTTACAGAAATTGGCTGTGCAAGAGTAAAAAGTCAGGGTTCCCACCAGTTACTAAAACATCTGTGGACATATTGCAGCAGGCGTTCATTCATAGCCCATGACCTATTATGCAGGACCTTGCCATTTCTGAGCCAACAATTTGGAAAATTGTCTGGAAGTATTTACAATTTAAGTGTTACATATTTAAAAATTTTCAGCTTATACCAATGCCTGTGTTAAGCATGCTACAGTTTGTGCTGCAGTGATGGGAGGAATTATTATCAGTGACCATTTCCTCCTCAGCTTTGTGTTCAGCAGTGAAACCACATTTTATTTGCTGTCAGGGGCTGTCTGTAATCACAGTGTGTCAATAAGTGGCCTACACAGGATGTCAGAGGCAATCCAAATGTATGTGTTTTCTGGGTATATAGGCACTCCTTAACTTGACATTATGGACATGTTATCATTGCCACATCGTGAAGAAGACTGTGGTAAATGCCAGTGGCGTACCAAGGGGGGGGTGTTTGAACACCCCCCCCCCCCCCCAAAAACAAAAGAACCCCCAAAA
>Ga0123357_10000302_pt1 | contig 47106 bp, 37 predicted proteins | sample TergutEmb28metaG_FD_89873 | JGI IMG/M metagenome (GOLD analysis project Ga0123357, IMG submission 89873) | Embiratermes neotenicus P4 segment gut microbial communities from Petit-Saut dam, French Guiana - Emb289 P4 | ecosystem: Host-associated > Arthropoda: Insects > Digestive system > Gut ...
CGCCAGGCCAAAAGAAATATGGCGGAAACTCCGGCGATATTGGAGCAAATATCCGCGCCGACAGCCAGGAGGGCGATTTTGAGATCCCTTGTAAGGAAATCCAGATCCATCCGCGCATAGACAGCATACAGGCCCAAGTATTTCCTCAATGTTAATTTACCGGGAGTTATTTTACTGGCAGTCAATTTACCCTCCATACGATACAATTTACCCGCCATATGAAACCATCTTTTCCATGCTTTTTCTAAAGGCCAGAACTGCCAGGGGCCACAGCAAAATATTCCAAAAAACCTGCAGCGGTATGACAGTTATTGCGTCTGTCATTCCGGTAAATAAAGTAAGGGGAGCGGCGGCCAGACTGCCAAAGGGAAGCAGTTTAAAAACGCCGCCGATGTTCCACGGCAATAGATCAAACGGAATAACTGCTCCGGAAAAAAGCATCGTAATGGCATAACGCAGGGTATAAGCCATCCAGTTGGCGTTCTGCATGCGGATGATAAAACAGGAAAAAAGAAAATCCACCGCAAATCCCAGCGATATTGAAAGCGCCAGGGACGGCAGAAACCATGCGGAGCAAGGTACCAGGTTAACGCCGAACAAGGGTAGAATTATAACAAAGGGCAGGCTGAACAGAACAAATTCCGGCAGCCAGCCCCCAATTGTTGTCATAACAAGCTGGCCGAATATTGTCTGCGGCCTGCGGTACAGATCCAGAATTTTCCCGTCATAATGCCAGGTAACGGCGCCTGACTGCACATCAAGCTGAGATCGTAAAACAGCGGACACGCAGGTATAGGTAAGCAATTTATCCAGAGTAAACCCGCCCAAATCCGCGCCGCCATTAGCCAGGGATCGCCACAAAAATACCATGGGCAGGAGGTAGATAATTCTGAGCAAATAACCGGCAAACAAAGCCGGTACGCCGCCGTTGAGTTTCCCGCCAGCCGACATTTTTATGGTAGATACAATACCTTTCATATTTTTTTTCTTTTTTAAAAATTTTTAAGAAAATTTACCACAAACCACACGAACAATTACACGAACATTTATTTGAAGAAGAGTCTCTCACGGAGCACACAAAGTTCCACAGAGAAAAGAGAAACTAAAAATTAAAAAAGAAAAAAGAAGGATGAAAGAAGAATGTAAAAATACTAATCCTACACTCTTAACTATTCACTATTCACTATTCACTTTTCCCTATTCATTTTTCCCTTTTCCCTTTTTTCCTATGTCCTTAAAACTTCCTGTTCGGCTTCTTCTTCAAACTGCCTGGTGTACAGACCGTAGTAGTGACCGCGTTTGTTCATCAGTTCGGGGTGGGTGCCGCGTTCGATGATCTTGCCGTCATCCACCACCAGAATAAAGTCCGCGTTGCGGATGGTCGAAAGCCGGTGCGCTATAACAAAACTGGTGCGGCCTTCGAGCAGGCTGTGAATGGCGTTCTGCAGCAGCATTTCCATCTCTGTATCAACAGAACTTGTCGCTTCATCAAGAATAAAAATTCTGGGGTCTGCAAGCACGGCTCGGGCAAAAGAGATTAGCTGTTTTTCACCTGTAGACAGACGATCACCGCCTTCCCCGACTTCGGTATCGAATCCTTTTTCCAGTTTCGAAACAATGTTTTCTGCGTGGACAATTTTCGCGGCAGCTTCCACTTCAGCGTCTGTCGCGTCAAGGCGGCCGTAGCGGATATTGTCCCGGATAGTACCGGTAAAAAGATGCGGCGTCTGCAGCACATAGCCAAGGTTGCTGTGCAGCCAGAGCTGGCTGCGTTCGCGGTAGTCCCGGCCGTCAATAAGGATTTCTCCTTTGCTGGGTTCAAAGAAACGGCAGACCAGATTAACCAGAGTCGACTTGCCGGCGCCAGTTTCACCGACAATGGCCGCGTAGGATCCCCTGGGCACCAGAAGATTAAAATTTTCAAGGATGTTTTCGTTTCCGTCGGGGTATTTAAATGTAACATCCTTAAATTCCACATCCCCGGCCAAAGGTTCCCAGTTCGCGGTTTTGGGGTTAAATACATCGCCGTATTTTTCGATAACATCGGCGCGGTCGGTAATGCCTGGCGTCTGTTCAAGCAGGCCTGTCACCCTTTCGATGTTGGCCTGGGTAGAAACCAGGTCGGTAAGAATGTTGGCAATGTTCTGGATCGGATCAAAAAAACTTCCTGCGTACTGGAGAAAAATCGCCAGTATGGAAAGCTCGGCGCCCATGTACGCGATCTCCCAGCCTCCGTAGGCCAGAACAAATGCGGTTGAAAGCGCTCCGACAAAAAACACCAGCGGTATAAAAATTGACCTTAGCCTGGCCATGTGGGTGGCGTGGAAGCGGTAATCGCTTGTAATCTTTGAATACTCGGCAAGGCTCTGTTTCTCGGCCACCAGAACCTTGACTGTCCTTGCTCCGGTAATACCTTCGTTCATCGCTCCGGTCATTTTGGAATTCAACTTCCTCATGATCCGGTTAACCGACAATATTTTCTTCTGGAAATACCAGGTTATTAGCGCCAGCGGCGGAATGGTCGCGCAGACAATCAGGGCAAGATGCCATTGCACAATGAACATCGCGATAACAACGCCGATGCAGTAAAAGGCGGACCAGCAGAAATCAACCAGCCCCCATGCTACCAGATCGCCGATGCGGCTTGTATCAGAATTGGTTCTGGCCATCATGTAGCCGACCGGCGTTTTGTTGTAATAGGCCAGGCTTAATTTCTGCAGATGGACAAACACTGAATTCCTCAAATCCCTGGTTATGCCGGATTCGGCGCGGGTTCCGTTGGCAACGAAAAACCTGACGTTCACCGCCTGCAGGGTCATCAGAAAAAGAGCAGCTGCCAGAAGAAAGCCGATTCCGTCCGTTGTCTGCGGCTGAATATTGTGCTTGATTGCGTACCCAAGAAGAAGGGGCAGCAGGACGTCTACCGCTGCTACGGAAAGCATAAGAACAGCGGTATAGATCAGATATTTTTTCTGCGGAATTATAAACGGGAACATCTTTTTCCAGATGCCCAGTGACATTGGTTTATTATAATCAAAATCTTCGTAATCAGACATTTTAATAACCTCTATTTATTTTCGGGGACAACACCGGGGACAGCAGCCGCAGTATCAAAGACTGCGCCGGGCACGGTTTTTGCGGCGCCGGCTTCTGCGAAACCTGTTTCGATGTCCCCGCGCTGTAAATCAAAAATACGCTGGTATGTACCGCCCCTGGTCACCAGTTCCTCGTGCGAACCGATATCTTCGACGGTTCCGTCCTTTAATACCAGAATCTTGTCAGCCTGCATCAAAGAAGAGATGCGGTGCGATATTATTATTACAGCCGCCTCTTTTACCCTGCGCCTCAAGGCTGCCCGGATTTTGGAATCAGTTTCCGTATCAACGGCCGAAAGGCTGTCGTCAAAAATCATTACCGGGCTGTTGCCTGCAAGCATTCTGGCAATTGCCACACGCTGCTTTTGGCCGCCGGACAGGGTAACGCCCCTTTCCCCGACTATGGTTTCGTAGCCCAGCTCAAATTCTTCGATAGTCTCGTCCACCATCGCGACCGCGGTGGCGGCCTGGATCTCTTCAAGCTGCATCTCAGGCTTTATAAGCGAAATGTTTTCCCTTATGGTTTTTGAAAACAAGAAAGGTTCCTGCAGACAAAGCCCGATGTTCTGCCGTAAATGGGGCCTGGCGATCCTGCGTATGTCTATACCGTCAATGGTAATCGAACCATCCCCATCTTTTAGATCATAAAGCCGGCTTAAAAGATGAACCAGGGTAGTCTTGCCCGATCCGGTGCCTCCAAGTATTGCCATGCTTTCGCCCGGCTTTAAAACAAAGGAAACATCGCGGAGCACAGGTTCCTTCCCGTAGTTAAATGTAACCTTGTCAAAAACAATCTCGCCCTTAAGCTGCGGAGTTAACGCGTCCGGAGGATCGGTTTCCGGTTCTGCCGAAAGTATATAATTGATGCGGCCGGCGGCAACCGATGTTCTGGACATATCGGAGATAATGCGGCCCAGATTGCGTACAGGCCAAATCATCATGTTGGCGGATGAATAAAAAGCCAAAAAAGTTCCGGGCGTCAGATGGCCCTGCACGCTGCGCAGAACTCCGGCCCCTACTATTATGGCCATCTGCAGGCCGACGAAAAAATCCCCGCCGCCCCAGAACAGACCAAGCATCCTGCCGATCCTTATCTGTATGGTCCGGTAGATTGAGGTCTTTTCGTAAAATTTTTCAGTTTCGTATTTTTCTCTGCCAAAAGCGCGCACAACCCGCACGCCGGTATAGTTTTCCTGGGCCGCAGCCTGCATGACGCCTTCCGCCTCGTCCGCCATCTTAAACTGCTTGCCGACCTTCTTAAAATACATAACCGAAAAAACAACAATGAACGGAATCAGCGCTAGCGACATTAACGACATAAACACATCCATGGAAAACATCATTAATAGCGCAATTACAAAAACGCTGAAGGTTCTTATAAGTTCGCCAAGCTGGTTCTGCATAAAATTGCGGACGCTGTCCACATCGGTCGTGCAGCGCTGTATAATGTCGCCGGTCTGGCATGCGACATGCCATTCAAAGTCCAGTTTCTGAATATGGGAGTAAAGGCTGTTGCGCAGTTTCCAGGCCACTGTCTCCCCGATTTCTATGCTGGTATACCTTCGCACCACATTGAACAGGCCGGAAATCAGGGCTGCCGCGATCAAAAAGAGCGCGCAGATCCAGATATTCCTCTTAAAAACATCAATGCCGCCCAGACCATCTACCATGGCCTGCACAAAGGAAGGCGCTTCCAGCGGCGCTGTCCCGATTACAGAGTCGATTGTATACCGTATTATCTGCGGATTTAAAAATGAAAAACTCACGTTGCCCAAAATCGCAATTGCGCAAAGAGTAAACCTGAAATAACGTCCTTCCGCCGAAGCGGCAATAAGGGCGAACTTGCCTCCTTTCCAGGGCAGTTTCATTGTGTACTTCCTCTCAAAGCAGCAGCCGCTTCTTTCCAGACCAACTGGTCTTTTTGTGAAAGCGCGGCAAATTCATCCTGCCTTCCGTAGGCGGAGAATTCTATAAATTTATTAACCCTTTCGAGTAAACTTCTGAATTTCTGTTCGTGGAAATCCCGTATCCACTTTGGTACGGCTCTGGCCTTTCCTTTTGGATTAAAAAGCAGACTTGCGTAATGCGGGGCGCAGAGCCCGTCGCTGGCAAGAATAACCTGCTGCAGTTCTTTTTCATCAGCGCTGTCTCCCCCGCAGGAAGCCAAAAAGCCCAGATACTCTTCTTCTATCCGATCCCGTTCAATGCAAATCGGACAGCGTCCTTTTGGCTGCCAAAGTTTTTTCTTTTCAAAAGAAGCTATCCGGTCCTCAAGAATATCCCTGCTCAGAATTGCAACCGCAAGGCCGTCCCTGAACGACATAAGGTACCCTGAATGAAACCTGCAAAAACCGCCTGCTGCCCTGTGCAGCGCCCTAAAGCCGCGGTCAGATACATGCTCAAACAGCAGGTTGTCGATGTACCATTCCGCCCTGTCATGAACAATGGTACAGAGCGGGCAGCCCGGTTTTTCGGCAGCCTTCTGGAGCCCGAAAAAATTGATGTGTTTATCCAAAGCCATGATTAATCCCGGCGTTCTACATTGCCGTTTCCGTGACCAATAAAAATTGCCGGACGCAGAACCCTGCCGGCCGGACCGGTAAAGAAACCGTTCTCAACCACTCCCGGTATGCGGTTAATTTCGGCTTCCAGCGCCGAAGGATCAGGGGCAGTTCCAAAAAGTATGTCCAGAATAAAATTGCCGTGATCGGTAATCACAGGACCGGCTTTTCGTACAGCTTCCCGGAGTTTTACCTCCGCTCCCAATTTTTCCAGAGCCAGGGTTACGGGAATCCTGGCTTCCGGAATCACCTCCACGGGAACGGGAAATTTCAACCCCAGATTTTTAACAATTTTTGATTCATCAACAACTATCGCGTACTGCGCGGAAGCGTAGGCGATAATCTTTTCCAGAAGCAGCGCGCCTCCGCCGCCCTTGATACAGCGGTTGTCCGGGTCCACCTCGTCGGCGCCGTCTATCGTTAAATCAAGGCTTCCGTCAATTTCCCTGGAATTCAGGGAGAAGATGGGAATACCCAGTTTTTCGCATTCTATCGTAGTCTGGAAACTGGTTGGAACAGCCAGAATATCGCACAGCTCTCCGCTTGCCAAAAGCGCACCCACGCGCCGGACCGCCGGAATTGCCGTCGAACCGGTGCCAAGGCCAAGCTTCATCCCGCTTCTGACCAATTTATCAACGGCAGAAGCTGCGACCATTTCTTTAATTGTTGTTTGATCCATAAAGTTTTTACAATTGCGTTTTACATTTCAACGCGGCTAATTAGCGAAGAGGGAAATTCCTTTCCCATATAATATTGATATTGGTACCGGGCCTGCCGCATAAGCATATCATAACCGTTGATTATTTTACAACCCGCTGATTCGGCACGGCAAAGGCAGCGGGTTTTTTCCGGCTTGTAAATCAAATCAAAGACAAGTTCCTTTCCGCTAAAGTTATAAAACCTTAATGGATCGCCTTCTGTATCAGGTTCCATTCCGACTGTAGTTGTCTGGATAATAATGTCGGTATGTTTTTCCATCATTTTGATTCCGTGGCTGTCCAGGCCTCCCCATGCAAACTGGTAAGGCAGGGCAATCTCCCGGGCCCGGGAAGCGGTTCTGTTCAGTATTACAGCTTTGCCCTTTAACCTGTTTACTTCATAAGCAACGGATTTGGCCGCACCCCCCGCTCCTATAATGCTTACTTTTTTGCCGTGCAAATCTTTAAGGCCTGCAAACTTCAAAAGCGAATCAGAGAATCCCGGCGCGTCGGTATTGTAGCCATGCCAGCCCTGAGGACCGGCAACTATGGTATTGCATGCGCCGATCGAATCAACGGTGCAGGACTTAACGGCAAGATAGGGAAGCACTGTCTCCTTGTGGGGTACAGTAATGGAAACTCCCTGAATCCCGATATCGCCGGCAAGTCCGATCAGGGATTCAATGGAATCCGCCGGAATGGGTACATAAACGGCGTCAGTCTTTTCGATTCCGAATACTGTATTAAAAAATTTGGGACTGCCGGTCACCTTAAGAGGGAAACCGGTTACCGCAAAAATTTTGGTATTCCCGGTAATTTCTTTAAAACGGTAAAGCTCTGTGAGCTCCCTGGGATCAAGCTGGCCAGAAGAAGCGACAGGAATGCCCTCCTCTCCCCTGACAGTAGTATAGCTTAGATGCGAACCAAGACGATCTGCCAGTATTCTGGTATTAACGCCGTAGTCTCCCATGCATAAAAGAATTTTTTCGCAGCCGCTGGTTTCCTTAGCGGCGCTGTATACAGTTCTGACATCGTTAAGGGATTTGGGCATAATCGCCGCTTTGGCAATTTCATCGCCTGTGCGGTAAAGATCCCTTATTCTTTGCGCCAGATTGGAATCAACCCCTTCAAAATTATGAAACGACCGAATAATTTTGGTGCCAAAGGCCCGGGCCGCTTCTTCAAGGCTGGGAACATTGATGTCTTCTTCGATATCCACATAGGCAAAATTCTGTCTGGGATCGGCTTCGGCAAAAGCAAGTCCATTGGCCAGCAGGGTTATGCGGGCGCCTTCATGGCCGGCGTATTGTCCGCCGTCGCGGACCCTGCGGATCGTTAAAATGACAGGAATACCAGCCATTTTTGGGAAACTGCGTATATGGAAACGCTCATCCGGATCAAGACAGTCTGCGCGCAGTTCGGCGATATCTGTATATTTTTTATATTTTTCCAGAATTTCCAAATCGCGCGCAAGGGTTTTGCCGGTTAGACAAAGACAAACTTTAGGCATAATAAACCTCAAGACCCAAGGGTAAAAGACCCAAAGGTTAAATGACCCTAAGGGTCTTATAAATCCGAACGGTAAATAAAAATCATCTGCACCCTTCCCGCTGCATCGGAATTAAACCGCAGCGATAAAGGCCAGCTGTAACCTTTTAACGGGAAAACCGCGTAATCAGAATTACCCGGAACAACATCACCGTAACTTAAAAAAACAGCAGCCATGGGATCCCCAATCCTGATAAGATACGCCGATTTAACGGCAAGCTGCCAGACCCGATCTCCGTATATATAAAAATCACCGTAGTCATAAACAAAAACCACATCGTCCTGCCATTCCTGCAGACCGCGGCTGGAATATACAGAGCGCGGAATCCCCAGCTGGCCAATCAGATCGGTCAGCGTCATCCCGATATAAAGGGCCGGGTCCTCTGCCGCTGTAACAGGCGGCGCAGTAACCGGCTGCGGCGCCGCGGTTATCGGCTGCGGCGTATCAGTCTGGCCTGCTGCCTGCGGCGATACTTTTTGCGGCGCCGCGGATAAAATCACCAATAATATAAAAAACAGCGCCGCAAAATTTCGCATGGCTTAACTTTATATGAGGCAGGAAAGTCTATCAACCACCTCCCGGAAAAAACCGGAGTTAAAAAATGGTATTTTCTACAAGAGCCGCTTTCCGCTTAAGTTCTTCCAGTTCAGCATTGTTTAAGGGCGTTGGATTGCCGTTATATTTTTCTATAACGGACAGGCCAAGCCTTAGCATCCTCGCGTCCCCGGGGCTTACCGCGGCGTGTACGTCCTGCGACAAGGTAAAACGCAGGGCAAGATCCGCGAGATCCGAGTCATCGAATATCGGCCTGTACCAGCATTTTGGGTACCCGTCTTCCTTTGGATCTTTGGCCCTGTTGGCAAGAGCCTTAATGGCGATACGGCCCATATTCCTTTTGGCCGCTTCCTTTAGGGCGATCTGCCCCCGGCCGTTCTTTAACCAGCAGGCCCAGTTGATCGGAAAAAGAAGAGTGTCAAATTCAGCATAATTCATCAGTTTTACGGCAACTTCGTCAAAATGTGTTGTAATACCGATGTTTCGCACCAGGCCCTTCTTTTTTGCTTCGATTAAGACTTCGAGCGCGCCGTTCTTTCCGGTGATGGTATCGACATCCTCGGGTTTTACACCATGGAGCTGATACACATCAAAATAATCGGTTTTTAAAAGCTTCAAAGATTGTTCAAGCTCTGCCTGCGCCTTTTCTTTGGTAATCATGCCGGTCTTACAGGCAAGATGTATTCCCGAACGGAAAGGCTTGATGGCAGGACCCAGAATATCCTGCGAGTTGCCGTAGGAAGGGGCAACATCAAAATAGTTAATTCCCCTTTCAACAGCCTCGGCTACAATTTTGTCCGCCTCGGCCCCGGTAGTATCCCTGACAACTATGCCGCCAAAAGCAAAGACACTAATTTTAAGATTTGTTTTTCCAAGTATTCGGTATTCCATGTTATTATTATAAATTAAAAACTCACCTTACGCAACTTTCAATAAAAAGATATTGTCAAACCTGGCATGATAATCCTTGATAAACTCACCCTGGGCGCCCTGGTCTTAAAGGCGGCCGCAAAATACACCGGCAAAACCGCCTTTCAAATCTACCGTGATAACGGAGTGTACAACCAGGTAAGTTATTCTGAATTAGGGACCAAAGCAAAACAGTTTGCCGCCTGTTTAAAAGCCTGCGGCGTAAAACAATCGGACCGCGTGATGCTGCTTGCGGAAAACAGGCCCGAATGGGTAATCGCCTATTTTGGCATCGCCCTGGCCGGAGCGGTTTCTGTACCGGTTCTGGTTGATTTTATTGACGAACAAGTTCTGGCAATAGCCGGACACGCCGAAGTCTCGGCAGTTTGTGTAACAGAACGCACCGCGGTAAAAATAGAAAAACTCCGCGGTTCCATACCTTTCATCATACTTGATGACCCGGATTTACTGACGCAGGATTTATTAACCGAAAACAATCCTGCATCTGCAGAAGACACAGCAAACAATCCTGCCGAAAAAAATGACTTGTCCGGCGAAGATGATCTTGCGTCCATAATCTACACGTCGGGGACAATGGGGACAAGCAAGGGCGTCGCTCTCTCGCACAGGAACCTGGTCTTTACGGCAATGGCCGCGAGGAAAATCGCAAAAATTTATGCCAGAGACCGGATTCTGTCCGTAATTCCCCTGGCTCATACCTATGAATGCACTGTCGGTCTTCTAACTCCGGTCATAAGCGGCGCATGCATAACCTATCTGGACAGGCCGCCCTCACCGGTCATTTTACTGCCTGCCATGCAGACCCTTAGGCCCACAGCCATTGTTACGGTTCCGCTGTTTATAGAAAAAATTTACCGCAGCCATATTCTTCCGCAAATGGAAGCAACTCCTTTATACAAATGGAAACTGACCCGCCTGTTGGTTATAAAGGCGGCCGGCGCCCGTTTGATGGAGCTTATGGGTTCGTCAATGAGATTCTTTGGAGTCGGAGGGGCTCCGCTTGCCGATGACACAGAAAAATTCCTAAAAGACACAGGCTTCCCGTATTCGATTGGTTACGGCCTTACAGAAACTTCTCCCCTGGTTACCGGAACCATTCCCTACCATTTTCCGCTGCGTTCGTCAGGAAAGGCGATTCCCGGCGTTGAAGTACGGATCGGCGATGAAGGCGAAATACAGGTCCGCGGGCCAAACGTAATGATGGGTTATTACAGGGACGAAGAAAGGACAAAGCAGGCGTTTACAGACGACGGCTGGTTCAGGACCGGAGACCTGGGCGGACTGGACAAAAAAGGCAACCTCTTTATCAGGGGCCGGCTTAAAGCCGTCATCATCGGGCCTTCCGGTGAGAACATTTACCCTGAAGAAATCGAAAACATCCTCAGCGCTTCTTTTTTGGTAGAAGACGCTCTGGTAATCCCCGGCTCCAGGGGAGAGCTGGTTGCCCTGATAGTCCTTTCGGAAAAAGCCAAAACAGCCCTTGCGGCCCTGGCCGACAACATTGAAGAATTAAAACAAAACGTAAACAAACGCCTGGCCGCGTTTTCGCGGCTTAACCGCATCGAAATTCAGCAGGAACCTTTTGAAAAAACCCCAACCCGCAAGATAAAACGATTCCTGTATTTTAAAAAAGATTAAACAGAAAAAATTTTTATAAAAGAGTTTCTCACAGAGATCACAGAGACACGGGGTACACAGAGAAAAATAATAGCGGTATGCAGTCATTGCGAGTTTTTATACACTTCGATTGTTTACCGCTTTTTCTTTTCTAACTTTACTTTTCTAATTTCCACTTTTTCTCCGTGTCCTTAGTGAGCTCCGTGCCTCAGTGAGATTCTCCTTCAGTAAACTTACAACTGGTTAATGTTAAGACTCTCAACAGGGCGGACCACGGTTTCCCTGTAGACTTCGCGGTTCAATACCAAAAGGATAAGAACTGTCCCGGCAGGCAAGTCGTAGGGTACAGTCAATTCTCCGCCGGCATATTCTGTGGCCAGCAAGCGGCGCCTCTCGCCGCCGGGAAGCTGGGCTTCAAGGCGCAGCGCAAGCGGGTACGGGTTTTTGGCCATAGCGTACTTAAAGAGGTTAAAAACAGAAGATCTGTTCTCGTTGGAAGGGGCGGCAATGGTAAAACTGACCCTTGTTTCCGCGGAAATCATCGTGTCCGGCGCAGGGAACTGACCGACTACGGCGCCGGGAGTTTCTCCGGCTGTTGCGGGCCGCATGGAAAAGACAAAATCTATTCCGATCCGGCCAATCAGTTCCAGGGCCGCATCCGGGCTCATCCCCATAAAACTCGGCAGCCGCACAAGAGCTTCTTCGGGGCCTGTGCTTACAACAAGTTCCAGCATGGTCGGGCCGGAAATCCCTGTACCAGGTTCGGGCTGCTGCTGTAAAATTGTTCCCGGAGGCTCGGCGGAATGCTCATACATGAGCGGTTCCTTAAGTGTGAGCATGGGCGGAGCAAGGGTCCCTTCCGAAGCGAAAAGCGTCTGCAGATCCATACGGACTTCATCTATATTGCGGCCAAGGTAACTTTCAACAGTGTTGATAAGGGCGCCCTGGCTTACCACCAGCTTGATCCTGCGGCCCGCCTTGACTATGGTTCCTGCCTCCGGACTTTGCTCCAGGATTAACCCCTTGTCGGCGGAAGTCTGCGTATAACGGAGCTGAATGCGCGGATAAAGTTCCTTGACCTGAAGTTCCAGCAGAGCTCCGGTCAGTTCCATGCCCTGCACATTGGGAACCATGGTCTGCTCGGCGCCCCGGACATTGATAAAAAAAACAGTCAAAGCAATAATGCCCACAAATACGATTAGACCAGCCACCATGGAAATAAATAACCTAAGGTGATTGCCAACATAACCTTCAATGGAGTCAAGATCGAAATTAAAAAATCCCATTCAAACCTCTATTCCGGTCAAACATCTATTCCAGCCGCGCGCCCAAAAAATCGCGGGCGCCGTTGAGGAACAATTTCCAGGCAAGAGCTTTTTTTGCCTGGCGCTGGAGGACAGAAACCGCAAAAGTCCCGTCTCCAGTTTGTATCAATATTCCGTAATTCCTGTCTATACCCAGGACTGTACCTGCCGGCTGTCCGGTATACGCATATTCTATTACAGATCCTTCCAATATATAAAGATCCTCGCCGCCAAACCTGGTATAACAAAAGGGCCATGGATTAAAGGCCCTTACCCTGGCATCAATTTCTGCGGCAGCCAAATTCCAGTCAATGCGGCCCTGCTCTCTGGAAATAATGAATGAATTAATTACTTCTCCGGTCTGGGGCCGGGGTTTCAGAGTTCCATTCATTAAATCGTTAATGACCAAAGGAAGCATCCGGCCGGCCAGGTCTGCGGCAATAAGGCTTAATGACGCCGCAGTCTCCCTTCCGTTCAGCGGAATTTTCTCCTGCGCCAAAATTTCCCCGGTATCCATTTCCGCAGCAATCCTCTGGATTGTGACACCGGTCTCTTTGTCTCTTCCAAGAATTGCCGCCTGGATTGGAGCAGGCCCCCGGTAACGCGGAAGCAGGCTCGGATGCACATTGATCGCGCCCAACTTAAATAACGAAAGACACTTTGGCCCAAAAATACGGCCATACGCAAAACATACAAGCAGATCGCAGTTTAAAGCCGCGATTTGATTCCTTGCCTGCGCGCCAATCCTGTCAAATTTTAACTGTACTATCGGCTGCGAACCCCTGGCCTGTTGTTCTGCCGAAAGGATCGAAGCGGCGGCAGAAATTTCAGTAGGAACAGCCCCTCCCTTCCTTCCGTGTAAAGTATCGGGATTGGTCAGGACACCGGCAACCTGTACACTGCTGCCATCCATTGCGGACAATGCGGTCAGCGAAGGTACAGCTATAGCCGGACTGCCGGCAAAAAGAATCCTCAAACCCTGTACCGGGCCTTTTGGCGGCGTTCTTTCTGCATGGCGATTCTTTCGTACTTTGCCACAATTTTTTCGCGCCTCTGTTCCGGAATCCGGTCGATAAACAGCATCCCTTCCAGGTGATCGTACTCGTGCAGAATCACACGCGCCAAAAGGCCTGTAACTTCCAGTGTAAAAGGCTTGCCGCATTCGTTCCACGCCTGAATTTTAATGGTCTGGGGCCGTATAACATCCGCGTAAAGGCCCGGAATTGAAAGGCAGCCTTCTTCGTACCTGACTGTCTCCGGGGAAGTTTCGATAATGGACGGATTGATAAAAACCCGGGGAACATCATTTTCTATATGAACCGCGAAGATCCTTTCCATACGGCCGACTTGCGGGCCCGCCAAACCCAGCCCCCTGCCGTCATGGAGAGTCTGGACCAGATCCGCGGCTATTTGCTGGTATTCCGGTGTAATTTGTTTTACAGGCAAAGCTTTTTGGTGAAGCAATTCGTTGCCCAAAAGTAAAATTTCCATGCAAATTAATCATAGCGAAAATTCGGGGTTATAGTAAATATGTATTAAATCCTATTTATCCGTGCTAACCTGATCCCATGCCTTTTAACGATTGCATCATCCTGGCCGGCGGTTCGGGGACCAGACTCTGGCCGGCAAGCAGTTCCAAAAAGCCCAAACAATTCCTGCCTGTCCCGCAGCAAACCGGCGCCACAAATAATACCGGTCCAAATAACTTTCTGTACGCCTCTGTTGAAAGGGCATTTTCGGTATTGGAAGAATCTCCGGACAGCAGGGTCATAATAATCGCGGGCAGGGAACATGTTGCAGCCATCGCGGATACATGCGCGTTATTACTTGAGGATCAGCGCAAACGCCTGGTACTGATTCCGGAGCCGCAAGCAAAAAATACAGCGCCGGCCATTGTCTGCTGCCTGTTGTATTCAGAATTGTTGAATAAGGGACACGACAGAACCATACTCGTTCTTACAAGCGATCATCTTATCCGCCCCATGGAAATTTTTAAGGCCGACGCCGGCGCCGCGGAAATTTTCGCGCGGCAAAATGAGATGGCGGTTTTTGGAATCCAGCCTAAAACACCGAATACCGGTTACGGTTATATTGAAACTTCCGGACTCACAAAAATAAAGCCGGAGCTTGGTCCTGATCCCGAGCCGGCGGTTTACACGGTATTAAGCTTCCGGGAAAAACCGGATATAGAAAAAGCCAAAGAATTCCTGGAAGCCGGAAACTACTACTGGAACTCCGGTATGTTCGCTTTTTCCCTGGAGTTCATGCTGAATGAATTTAAAAAAAACGCGCCGGATTTGATTGGGCCTTTTATAAAAAATTTAGGGGAACCGGATAATAAATCGTATTCGATTAATAACGGAATCAGGATCCTTGATAAATGGGACGGTTTACCGGACGCATACAGGGACACACAAAAAATTTCTTTCGACTACGCCATCGCGGAAAAATGCGGCAGAACTGTAATGGTTAAAGCCGGTTTTGACTGGGTTGACGTGGGAAGCTGGGATGTTTACGCGGACCTGCTGTCCAGGCAAAGTCAAACCGGTCCGGCTTCTGTTGCCGGCGATTCAGAGATTTTTAACATTGACAGTAAAAACAGTTTTGTGGATTCCGACATTCCGGTCGCGATGGTAAACGTTGATGATCTGATTGTAGTAATACGGACAGGCAAAGACGGCGGACCCAAAGCAGCCCTGATCGCAAGGAAAGGGGAGACCCAGAAAGTCCAGGACATAGTAAAGCAAATCAGGGACGCCGGAAGATCCGAGTTGTTATAATATTTGCACGGATGCAGGCGGCATGGATGCCGCTAAAAAAGGCTTTAGATAACTTCTACCTGGTCGCCGTTCTGCAAACCGGCAGCGTTGCCTTCATCGGTATCTACGTGCATTTCGTTGATGTGGCCGTCGCCTGACCGTATAAGGACTTTTTCAAAAATAAGGGGCCTGGTGCCGGAAGTTTTTACGGTTACCCAATCCTTGTCTTTAAGGCCGGCTTCTTTTGCCTGTGCATTGGAAAGGTGAATGTGGCGCAGGGCGATTATGGCGCCTTTGGAAAGCTGGACTTCGCCGGCCGGACCGATTAGTTTTACGCCGGGAGAACCGTCAAGGACTCCGGATTCCCTGACAGGCAGGGTGAGGCCTATTGTTCTGGCGTCAGTCATGGCAAGTTCAACCTGGGTCTCTTTGCGGCAGGGGCCCAGAATGCGCAGGCCCTTGAGTGTACCTTTGGGGCCTGTAACATCGACCTGTTCTTCCGCGGCAAATTGTCCCGGCTGCTTGAGTTCTTTTTTTACAGTAAGTTTATGTCCGGCCCCGAACAGTTTGGCCAGGTCCGCTTCACTAAGGTGAAGATGTTTATTTGAAATCCCGATTTCTACTTTGTATCCCATTTTTATGCCTCCGTAATCAGCAATCTGATGCCTTTAAATTTGGATTATTTTATTATAGAATATATTAATGACAGAGTTAAGGTGAGGTTTATATGGTTATTCTGACTTTGAACTGCGGTTCATCTTCGGTTAAATATCAGTTGTTCAATTGGGATACCCAGGATGTACTGGCGGTCGGCGGGGTGGAGAAGGTAACACAGGGTGAATCATTCATCAAACACCGTGCAATGGGCCGCGATGAATATACCGCATCCCACGATTGCCCGACCCATACGGACGCGGTTGATTTAATAGTAAAAACATTGACAGATCCCAGGGCGGGCGTTTTAAAAGACATGAGCGTCATCAAAGCGGTCGGCCACAGGGTGGTTCACGGCGGCGATAAATTCACAAAAAGCGTAATTGTGGATGACGCGGCAATGAAAGCTTTCAATGAGATGAAGGAAATGAGCCCGCTGCACAATCCCGCGAACATTATGGGAATTGAGGCTGCTAAAAAAATTCTGCCGGATGTTCCGCATTGCGCCATTATGGACACGGCCTGGCATCAGACCATGCCGCCTTCATCATATCTTTACGCGGTGCCCTGGGAATGGTACGAAAAATACCAGGTGCGGCGCTACGGTTTCCACGGCACAAGCTTTCTCTACACGGCAAAACGCGCGGCTGTGCTGCTCGGGAAAGACCCGTTCAAAACCAATCTGATAATATGCCACCTGGGCAACGGTTCTTCTGTAAACGCGGTAAAGAACGGAGTTTCGTTTGATACTTCAATGGGCATTTCACCCCTGGAAGGTCTGGTAATGGGTACACGTTCCGGCGACATGGATCCCGCGCTGCCGTTTTATGTAATGCGCAAAACCGGAATGAGCGCGCAGGAAGTGGAAAGCGCGCTTAATAAAAAATCAGGTCTCCTGGGACTCACCGGCGGTCTGACCGACAGACGCGACATTGAAGCCGCAGTGCAAAAAGGCGACAAACGCGCGGAACTTGCGCAGGATATAGAAGCCCACAGGGTAAAAAAATACATCGGCGCGTATTGGGCCGCGCTGGGAAGCGTTGACGCGCTTGTTCTTACGGCAGGAGTCGGTGAGTTCGCCTGGTTTATGCGTAAAAAGATCCTGTCGGGCCTTGAAGGTATCGGCATAGTGTTTGATGAAAATAAAAATAAAACAGCCATGACCAGAAACGCGGAAACCCTGATTTCCAAACCAGAGTCAAAAATACCGGTCTTTATTATTCCCACCGACGAGGAACTGGTAATGACCGAAGACACATACGCCCTGATAGCCGGAACCTACGATGTACATACCAACTTTATCTACACATTCCAGCTGCGGGGTTATAAAAACAAGGGAAGGGCCGAGGGGTTAAAATCCGATCTGGTAAAAAATCCAGGTCTAAAAGATATAATCGCCCTGCCCAAATAAGGATAATTATTGCCAATGGCCGATAACGATTTGGAACTTCTCTGCATAGGGAATGCTATGGTTGATATTTTTACCCAGGGTGAAGAAGGAATCGACCGGCATTTTAATCTGGACGAAAATGTCCAGCACATTTCAATGGATAAAATGAGGGACATACTCTCTGTTCTGCCGGAATTTACCGTCTGCTCCGGGGGAGGGGCGGCAAACGTGGCGAAGATAGCCGGCTGTCTTGGGATAAAAAGCGGTTTTATCGGCGCTCTGGGCGCGGCTCCTGCAGCAGACCGGGAGAATGAGGATTCCCAAATCCGAAAAGAAATAAAACAATTCGATCAGTTCGGCCAGCTTTTTGAGGAACAGCTGGAGGAAGCCGGAACAGATACTATACTTGTTGAAAAAAATACCCCGTCAGGTATCTGCCTTATCATACAGCTGCCTGACGGCCGGACAAAAATCGCAGCTTCTCCATCCGCCGCGATGGAACTTACAGCAGCCGATGTTGACGAAGAAACAATAAAGCGGGCCCAGGTTGTTGTGCTTGACGGTTTTTTACTCGGCAGAAAAGAACTGGTCGTCCATATTCTTGAGCTGGCTGACAAGTACGGGACAGCGGTTGCGCTGGACCTCAGCGCCGCGGGTCTCGCGTACGAACGGGCAGCGGAGATCATTACTTACGCGCGGGCCTATCCGCTTATAATTTTTATGAACGAAGATGAGGCCAAAGCTTTTTACCGCGCGCTTAGCAAAGACCGGGAACAGCAGGAAGAAAACAGGAGCCAGCCCGCGGAAGGCCTGGGCCCGGAGATCATCAGCCTTTTTAAGGATTTTACAGCCAACGATATATTTCCGGTTCTGACAGTAAAACTGGGAATAAGGGGCGCCATTGTTTTCGCGGGCGGCAACATATTTAGGGAAGAAACCATTCCGGTTATTCCGCTTGAGACAACAGGCGCCGGGGACGCTTTTTGCGCGGCCTTCCTCTCAGCCTGGATTAAGGACAAAAACCTTTCAGAATGCGCGGCCTTTGGAAACAAGGCGGCCCGTGAAGTTTTGTACGTTAACGGCACCCAGGTCGATCACAAGGTTTTTAAGAACCTGGGCAAGCAGCTGCGGTAAACAAGTTTCCATCTATTTGAATGTTTCCCGCATTTTATCGCAATAATATCGCACATTCTCCCAAATTGCATTTGAAGGAATTCTGTGATCGGGGCAGGGAATGTAACCGCCAAGGTCAGCGAACCGGCGCATCTTTTCGACTTCCCTGTCGATGGCGCCAAACCCGCCGGGCAATGTGAAAACCTTTTTGTCCATCCCTCCGACAGCCAGCAGTTCCCTGCCGAATTTTTTTCGTAAATCGCCGAGGTTGGCGCCCCAGGTGCCGACTTCCAACGGGAACATAACATTGACTCCGTTTTCAAGCCATGCAGGGATCAAATATTCGATAAAGCCATCGCAGTCCAGAGAAACAAACTTAATTTCATATTGGTGAAGCAGATCAGTTATTTTTTTATAATGCGGCCCAACTTTATCAGCAAACAATTGCGGATTTACAAGCGGTCCGGTTTTAAAACAAATGTCTTCCCAAAAATGCGCGTAATCGAATTCAAAACCTGTTTCCAACGCGGCTTTTGTTACGCTGAAACACAGATCGCCTACTGTATTGATAATTTCATAAAATAGATCTTCATCATCGGCCTGCAGATAAGCAAGCTCCTGTACTCCGGTCATATTGCGGATAAAACCATACAGGCTGCCGCAGTGAAGCCCGCGCGGATCCTGAAGCTTTTCCCGTTCCCTGGGCATATTTGATTTAACAAGTCCGGAAATTCTTTCTGCGGAATACTGTAGTCTTGGCAAAAAAAGTTCTTCCCAATCCTTGCGGCAATTGAGCAATGTTCCAATATCCTGCGGTATACAGTGGATACCTTCTTTAATACCTTCAATTGTTCCGTTGGCAGAAATAATATGTTTAATCCCATCCGGAAATTCCGCTATCACTTTACGTTCAAAATGCGGCAATAACCTGGTATCCGGAATCGGTCTAAGGCATCCCTGCCAGTTAAAATCAAACCCTATCTTTTTCTCAATGGATTTTTGACCGGAGCCGCCGTCCCCGCAGTTGATCAGGTCTTCGTCTGTCAAATGTCCCTGCTCACGCCAGGTTTCCAGAGCCTCTGGATTGAAACCAAAATCCACAATAGGCATCCGGTCGTATTGTTCATAAGATAAAATAGCATGTATACGTTCACGGTTTGTCATTTATGTTCCTTAATTAGGTAAAAAACCGGTCAGTCTCAATCTCGCAAACTGTTCTTCCGGCACACCCTGTTCAAGCATCAGTTTTACAAGTTTTTCCTTCATCATTTTGACGATCTCCGGCCGCTCTTTGACCAGGTTCATTTTTTGCTCCGGGTCACTGCGCCGGTCAAACAGCATCTCCGGAAAAACCGGCTCGCCCTTAACGGGGATTTTCCAGACAGGAGAGTTAACACCCGGTATGTATTTCCCGGATGTGATATCCGGACTGGGAGATGAATACATTGCTGAATACCAGTACAGCGGTACATCGTTGTCCCATGAAGAAAAATATGAATATTCTTTGGTAGTCAGCATGGCGCCGCAGCCGAACCAGCCGTAAACTACGGCATCGCGGTGTTCGGTTGTTTTCCCGGAAAGCAATGGAAGCAAAGATCGGCCATGGGGAGATTTAATTTCAGCAGCGTCAAGCATTTCAAGAATGGTCGGGTATATGTCAATGGCTGTGGTCAGCGCGCTTATGCGTTTGGGCCCCGGGTACTTTGGATGCCATATCATCAGCGGAATGTGAGCGGAGAGGTCATACATGGGCGGCTGTTTGCCGAAACGTTCCTTTTCGCCCAGTTCATGTCCGTGATCGGTTGTAAGGATAACCGCTGTGTCATCCCATAAATCCAGTTCATCCAGTTTGTCAAACAGTTTTCCCAAAAATTCATCAACCATATAGAGTTTGCCAAGGTACTGTGCCTTAATGTACTCAATTTCATCTGGCGAGGTATTGTTCCAGAATTCATCGTTATGCCCGTGGTATCCAACCTGATACGGAGGCCAAACTGTCATGCCTTCGCCTGTGATTTTTGTGAACATGGATTTATAAGGTTCTGGAACATGGAAAGGTTCATGCGCATCAAAACATTCCAGCCAGAGAAAAAACTTGTCATGCGTATGATTTTTATCAAGCCAGTCACAGGCAGCGGTAATGGTTTTTGGAGCAAAAAAATCTTGCGGTTTCTTAAAATCCTTGACATTGTTGTAGTATTTTTTACCGCGTCCCGCGCGTCCCTTTTTATCAATGCTGGCTGCCCAGTCAGGAATATCGTTAATATTATCCGTATTCAAAAAATCGGTTTCGTGTCCCCGGATAAATCTGGATCCCTGAAAATGTTCCAGATAACCATGTGCGCTTTTTTCCCAGTAATGGTAATGATCCGTGACAATCGCTGTGACAGCACCTGTTTTGGCGGCTTCAGCGGCAATTGGATCATCAAATGGCTCGAGATGGCCCCACCCCCGCCAAAAAAATTCCTGTCTTCCTGTCATCAGTTCCCTTCGGGCAGGCATACAGGGTGCAGCTCCGATAAAATGATTGTCGAATACCGCGGCCCGTTTGGCAAAACGATCCATGTTGGGAGTAACCCCTGAACTGCAGCCGTAAGTTCCCAGAAAACGCCGGTTCATACTATCGACAAGAATATTTATAACGTTCATTTTATTCCTCCCTGTTCAAACTCCCTGTATATATGACGTATGCATTGGACGCCTTCCGGTGAACATATTTTGGCTTCTGTATTGCCTGATGCGTCACGTGACAATTCTACCGTTATAAGTCCATAGGGTGTAGGTATGATACCTTTTGCATATGGCAGATCCAGCAGATCAGGTGAAAATTCAAATGTTTTGAATCCGCTTGTGAGCGGCTTGATGCCAAGTATAACTTCGTTGAAAAAAATCAATGGCTGCGCGCACCAGCCGTGGCTTGCACTGTCGGGCGCTTCTCCTTTTATTTCCCAGCGTTCCCATGCAGATACAGCCTTTGATGAAACCATGGTATGATAGTTCTTTTTTAACAGGGCATAAGCGGTATCAGATCGGCCATGTTTTTTAAGGGCACGCGCTGTATAAGTTTGTAAATACGGAGATGTACGTACATAAGACCGGGTTCCCGCATCCTGCTTTATGAATATTTTTTCGATAATCCGCCTGGCTCGTTCGTCATTCTTATTGTGAAGGAAGAGCAGGGCCAGTGCATTGGCAGGCTCACTGGCTTTGGGACTAAGCTCTTTATTAACCAGACAGTCACAGTAAAAACCATTTTCATCATCCCAAAGATTTTCCCTTACTGCGGCAGCCAGTATCTTTGCTTTGTGAGTATAATATTCTGCAAAATCATTTGCATGTATAAGTCCAGCCATATATGTCATCGAATGCATTGCTTCTATGTACATAAGGTTTAACGCACATACAATACCGCCCCGGTTAGTATCACTTTCACCCCAGTCGATGTAACTCCAGTGCGGAACATCAGTCAGCATATTGTTTTCATCTTCATAGGCAGTGAACCAGCGCATGAGTGCAACTAAATTCGGCCACCATGGGATGATCATTGAGCTGTCTCCGGTATAAAGTTCATAATCTGCGAATGCATTAACCCATGCCAAACCAAAAGACGGAATCGGCGGTATATTATTGTGATCATCCGGATGCCTGGCCTTAACCATTCCGGTCCAGTCCTGTGATTGACCTATCTGTTCCAGAAGTTTTTTTTGCAAACGTCTGTCCGGGCTTAGCTGCCAGGCTATGATTGCCTGCCATCTTCCGTCTCCTATCCACTGCTGCTGCTCGCGGCTTGGTGAATCGACGAACCCGTCCTGCATGCATATCTTTATTGTATTTAAGGAAATATCTCTGATAAAATTCAGTGTGTCATTGCTGCATTCAAAGGATCCTGTCTGTACCAACGGGTAACGCCGGGAGCGCACTTTTATATCTATAATTGATGCGCTGCCGCGTATAATAAGCAGTAAATACCGGAATGCTTTCCATCCAAAAGCCGTTTCCAGACTGTTGCGCCCCTGGCGTAAAATAAACCGATCAGCCGGGCGGTTATGTTCATGAAAAGTAATTTTACCGTCAAAAATATATTCAGCATATACAACATCAATTATGGCGCCGGATTCCCCGGCTGCCTCAAGTATAGGATATCCGGCATGGATTTTTTTAAAATCATAGAGAAACACATTGGCACGGGGCACAGTCAAACAATTTTTTTTATTTAAAACTTCTGCGTCCGGAAACAAAAGCTGATTCAGGTCGGTCCTGATTGTAGAGAAAATATCATGAACGCCGTCTGTGTCCGGCTTCATGGACACCGCTACATCGGTTTGGATGGATGCAATGTAAACAGGTTTCCCCGCGTCAAATATATCTTCACGCAGCAGAGGAATAGTACGCTCTGTAATATGATAAAACGGATGTCTGTCCCGTAACCATATACTGGCGGCGTCTTCCCAGCCATTCCTGTTAAAACCCGGCGATGCCCAATTTTGCGGATATAATCTGGCGTCAAATATTTCCATGGGCCCCTGGCGACCGTTAACACGAGGCCCGCTCTTATAACATTCAGCTTTTATACATTTCCATAACTTGTCGGTCGGCAGAATATCAATTTCGTCATAATAATTTATTTCGATTTCTGCACATAAACATGGAATACGCGGTATGGACTGTCCCGTACCATAACCATAATAGAGAACAAGTACGCCAACAGTATTTTCACCGGCATGGATATGTTCTGTGACATCGTGAATATCATAATACTGCCATCTTGGATCACTGCGGCATGGCCCCCGTCCAATATAATGACCATTGACATGGAGCATATAGCGTGAATCCGTAAAAATTTTTACATTTACGGATTGAGCTTCCTTTTTAAGTGAAAAATCCCGTGTAAAGAACACAAAAGCATTTTGAGGATTATCATAATAAGTAACACCCGGCAGCCAGATAAGTTCCGCTTTACTCGGGAAACTGTCTGTATAGGCGCGCTGCCTGCCGGTGAACAGGGTATTCATACCTATCCTCAGTTGACTTGTTTCATTGATTCATGCACAATAACAGCTTTTTCAGAATACTCCTGCAATAGGGACAGATAATTCCGATATTGTTCCAGCGATACACCGGGCGGCGTTTGGTGATCAACAGACAGGATATATCCGCCTGTGCGCATTGCAGGCAGCAACCGTTCAAATTCGGCGCGCATCGTTTCCATGCCAAGAGACATAACCATTTTATCGTAACCGCCCATGAACAAGAAGTCCGGATATTCACGGCGCAGGCGTACAAGGTCAACTCCAGCCTGGCGTTCCAGCGGGTACACGCCTTCAATACCGGCTCTGCGCATCCATGGAAGGAGATGTGTAATATCACCATCGCTGTCACAAAGCACTTTACCACCATTAATCTTTATAGCTGGTATCACTTGTTGATAATATGGAAGCAGGAATTCATTAAACATATCTTCGGAAAGCATTGGACCATTATTATACGACATATCTTCGGCAAACCCAACCATGTCAGGTTTCAATACAGGAAATAGTTTTTTAATTACACGCAGATTAAATTCTGTTAAATCCCGGTTCATTTTATGAATCAGGTCCGGCTGATCATAAAAACCATACATATGCGATTCAATACCCAGCATTTTCCTTGGGAACCAGAAAAAACCATCCAGCCACAACCGCACAATGATTTCACCCCTGTCATGTTTTGGTTTGATTTTTCTGACCCTGGAAATTACAGCGTCAATCATTTCATCCAGAAAAAGGCCAGGGCGCAATGCGTTATAAGAGTCCATATCCAATACAACCGGTCCCCCATGATATGCAGGCTGCGGCATTCCGACTGTACCAATGGCATGGACGCATATCATGGGATCAAGGCCGAAGTACTCCTGAATTTCTTCATTATTCAGGTTGTCCGGAAGTCCTTCGGTTTTCCACCGGTCTGTTGTTTTACTCCACCACGGCGCCCATTCCACCATTGGCAGACGGTCGCCGGGTTTTTTGAAATTTAAAGTGTCCAGAAATCTTTTTCTTGCAGTCAATTTTTATCTTCTGGACATGTCGTAAAGCCGCTGATAAGATTGCGCATACTGTGAAACATTCAATCTTTCACAGTTGCGGAGATGTTCATTCCATTGTGCGTCGGTAACGCCATGCATTACTGATGTTGCAATGAAGTTCATAACATAAGGATTTATATCAGCATATAATATGGCGCGATCCTGAATAACATTGGCTTCTTCAAGGCCCATTGGTAATATTTTTACCGGCAGGAAAGGTTCACATAACTGCAGAGAGGCAATTTTTAATAATGTATTTTGATCTGAAATATTACGGACACTTGGATTGTTCCAGTCATAGATTTGAGCGCATTGAGGACCGCCGGATCCCGGGCCGAGTGTATGCCTGTACTCACCCCATGAACTGCCGGCAGGAACATTATCCATAATATTCATCCATCTGCCGGAATTATCATATTCCCAAGCCAAACCTTCTGGACCATTTTCCCATTCGGTCACCATCTGCAATGAACTGTTTACATAATCGTACCACCGTACAAGAGTTTCAGGATTTTTACATTTATTGGTAATAACAAAACCTGCTATTGCAAGTCCCGTATCACGGGCCTGGTTCCATAGTTGTTTTCCATTCGGGCCTTTAAGAGGTGCAACAGGAATATAATCATCAAGTTTATCTATTCCTATAATATTTCCCTGAACATTTGCAAGTAAACTGCCGTATATTGCGGGATTTTCCCTGCCTTTGGCAGTATATTGCTGTGAAGATTGACTAAATCCTTCTTCATCCATCAATCCTTCGGTATAAAGCTTGTTAAAATACCGCAGAGCATCCAGAAACTCCGGTCTTGACGGAGTAAATGTTACAACATCATTAATTATCTGGAGATGCTCCAGATTATCAAGAATGCCAAATGAGCCGAACATTGATCTGAGAGTAGACTGTGCATCAGCCTGGCAGAATGCAAATGGAATTTCATCATTTTTGTCGCCATTACCGTTCATGTCGTTTTCTTTAAAATATTTTAATACATTGTAAAATTCATCAGTTGTGGACGGAGCCTGCAGTTTCGCGGCATCCAGCCAGGACTTGTTAATGAATAAACAATCAACTGTTTTTGACCAAAAAGCTTCTGATCCCCCTGGGAAACAGTAAATACGGCCATTAGGCGCAGTTATAAGAGATTTTACATCTGGCCGATTTTTTAGAAAATTTGAAAGCACTGGAGAATATGGTTGTATCAGGTCAGTTAGATCAACCATTTGCGGCAAATTTTGCATCAGAAGATCGGCTGGCGGCCTTACAATTGCATCTGTAACATCACCTGAAGCCAGCATAATACTTATTCTTTCATTCCAGTTGGCGTTTTGAATTTCTACCCAGTCAATTTGGATGTTAGTATCGCGTATTGCCTTTATAACAGGTTCTTTTTCCGGCATATTGTTTTGTGACAGGGTATTCCTGTTCCAGGCAATAGTATACGTTTCCTTATCCTTTACAATAGGCAAACCTGTCAGATTCATATTGGGGTTAGGACCGGCTTTTCCGGCTCCTCCCGAAACAGAACCGCTTTGCCCTCCGCCAAAACACGGTGCGGCCAGGATGACGCATAACACAAGCGGCAATCCCGAAAAAAATGCTTTTTTTTGCAACATTTGTTTCTCCTTAATAATTTTTTGATTGTATATCAAATAAAAGCATATTATAATAAAACATGTTGTCAATCTTGATTATATGACGGATATTAACTGATTTTGAATCATTATAAATCAAAAATGAACATGATTAGCGGAAATTGAAGGATTTTAAATGCAGTGGTTTAAAAAGAAAAAATTACTGATACAATTAATAATATCCTACATCTTGATTTTTTTATTTCCTGTATTTTTGTTAGGCTGGATAATGGACGGATATATTATAAAAAAATATACTGAAGATATTCTTGACATGAATACTAGGCTTCCGTATCAATTGCAGGCTAATTTGGATATTCAAATCCAGCAACTGCGTGATTTTACAATACAGGCTGGAAGAAACCCTGTTTTTAACACTGAGTATTATAAAAACAGTCCGGTAGCTTTTTATGACATCATTTCAAGTCTCAGGATTTTTGCAAATATCAATTCTTTTATAAAACAAATTTTTTACTGGCCCAGCGATGAGAACATTGTATATTCACCCGAAGGGACATACAAGCCAGATATTTTATTAGATAAAATTTATATATATGAAAATTTAACAGAACCGTGGGTACGTAAAGCAATTAATGATTTGATACAGCCGGTATGGCTGCCGTCACAGCCGGTAAGTTTTTTTGGCGGCGGTTCTGCAGAGCTGATTACCTATATAAATCCGGTCAAAGATATTTCGGGCCAGAAAATCGGAGCAATGATTTTCCTCATAGAAAAGGAGACCGTACAGCGTTTGATTGGAGATATTCAATTTAATTCATGTTTAACAAATGTAATAACTGCTGATGACAATGTTTTATATTATTCAAAACCACTGGATTATCCGGAAATTATCAATGTATATAACAGCCAATCTCCGTCATTAAATGAAGGATTATGGAACCGTTTTGAATTTGACAGAAACGAAATATTCATTTTTAAAATCAAGTCAAATCAACAGGATATTGCATATTATACGATTGCTCCGGTAAATGACATGCTGCAGCAGGTGTTATCTCTCCAGAGACAATTTTATTTTATAATGTTTTGCGTTATAATTGTATGTTCTGCCGCGGCTTTGGTAATGATTTATTACAATTACAAACCAATCAGGAAACTTACAGGTCTGGTTGATAACCAGAAACTAGATTCGGCCCGTTATTCTAATGAACTTGATATTGTCAGCGCGTATTTAAATGAACTGTCCGATACAAGTCTGGTATATTCCAGGGAACAATTGTTTTTCCACCTGTTAAAAAGTTCAGAAATAGAAAATTCCGGCGAATTGACAGAAATTTCCAAATTATTGCCAGGCCCTTATTACAGGGTACTTTATATGTGTATATTGCAATTTCCGCCCGAATTAAAAAATTCACTTAAAAAAAAGATACAGTCAATTTTTGCAAACCGTTTATTTTCCTATGTTATCGAATTCCCGGACAGAAATATTTTCGCTATTGTCTGTTCCACGGAGAACGCCAGCGAGGGAAAGCTGGCGGAAGATATGGATTTTATTCTGGATGAGTTTAAAAATAACGGCATTCAGGCGGAAGCAGCAGCAGGTAATATAGTGGATTCTATTAAATTACTCAAGGAATCTTTTATACAGGCTAAAAATACATATATTGCAAGGGGAATCCATGAACATGGCAACTTTATATTCCCGGAACCCGATAATGCTATTCCGGAAAATCCTAACTGGTTTATAGCTCAGGAACTGGACGCTCTGGGCGACGCAATTCAACAAAAAAAACCAAACCTAATTGAATTTACAGTAAGCGCCCTGATACGCCAAATCCAGCCATATGCCGGAAACCAGTTTGCTGTAAATTGTATTTGTTACGAAATTATAAATACAATTTTTAATGTTATGAGTACAACATATACTAATTGGCGTTATGATCACTATAAATATATTGCAGACAGACTCTCTTGTGAAAATCGGGATGATCTTGTAATAATTATAAAATCATTATGCGATGAAGTAATAAAAGATATATCAGCAATAGAAAAAACAAATGCTCCCGCCATGAATGACATGATCACATATATAGATAATCATTTTTGTGATCCGAATTTTTCAATCAAATGGCTGTCTGCAGAGTTCGGTATCTCAGCATCCAATTTCAGCCATCAGTTCAAAACAAGAATGGGATTAACACTAATGGAATATATAGACCGTCTTAAAGTCGATTATGCTAAAAAACTGCTTGAGGATTCATCGAGGACTGTTACTGATGTATCAGGAAAATTGGGATATAACCATCCGTCCAGTTTCATTAGAAAATTCAAGCAGATTACCGGAAAAACACCGGGAGAAATTGCAGAAGAGAAAAAATAAAAAAAATTAATTCATTAATATCCGGTTAAATAAAAAAAATGATTGACAATATTTTTTTCTGATATATAATTATTAAGTGATTCAATAAAATAATATTAATCTGGTTGAAGGCGGCAACATGAAGTCAAAAAATAATTGGCTTGATATAAAGAAAAATTATATGCTGTACCTTTTCCTCCTGCCTTCATTTGCCTACATTGTTATTTTTCATTATATACCGCTGTACGGCATCCAGATTGCTTTTAAAAATTTTACTGCAAACCTTGGTATTTGGGGAAGCCCGTGGGTCGGCCTTACTCATTTTAAACGGTTTTTTGAGTCATACCATTTCTGGACTTTGTTAAAAAATACACTTGTCCTGAGTCTTTACGGCCTTGTCGCCGGTTTTCCAATACCAATAATACTTGCCCTTCTTCTGAATTATTCACCAAGCAATGGCTTAAAAAAAATCGTACAGACAACAACTTATGCTCCGCATTTTATATCAACTGTAGTAATGGTCGGTATATTAATGGTCTTCCTGTCACCCAGGAGCGGTGTTATCAACCAGTTCATTAAAATGCTGGGGGGAAATTCGATATTATTCATGGGACGAGCCGATCTTTTTGCAGGCATTTATGTATGGTCGGGTGTATGGCAGACAACCGGATGGTCTTCAATTATTTACATCGCGGTTCTCTCGAATGTGGATCAGGAACAGCATGAGGCAGCTATAGTGGACGGCGCTAATAAACTCCAGCGTATATGGCACATCGACCTGCCGGCAATTGTTCCGACAATGGTGATTTTATTAATACTAAACGTAGGCCGTATACTTAGTGTTGGTTTTGAAAAAGCGTTTCTTATGCAGACTGATGCTAATATAGCCGCATCCGAAATTATTTCAACATATGTTTACAAAATCGGAATATTAAGCGCTCAATACAGTTATTCGACCGCTATCGGTCTTTTTAACAATATTATTAATGTAGTTATGCTTGTATTGGTAAACAAGATCGCCGATAAACTTACAGGTTCGAGTGTGTGGTGATATATGGATAAAACAAACAATACCGGTTTTGACAAATTATTTGATATTACAGTTACGGTACTTCTTGTTGTAATTCTTCTTATAGTTGCGTATCCGCTATATTTTATAATAATAGCTTCGATCAGCGGGCCGGATTATGTTAATACAGGCAAGGTAATGTTCTACCCTATTGATATAGGTTTTGAAGGGTACAGCAGAATTTTCCAAACCAGCCGTATCTGGAACGGATACCGGAATACGATTCTTTATACTGTATTTGGTACGGTATTTTCGGTAATTGTTACATTGATGGCCGGCTATTCTTTCTCACGAAAGGATTTGGTTGGCCGCAGGCCGCTGATGTTGATTTATATTTTTACCATGTACTTTGGCGGAGGGCTCATTCCCACCTACCTTGTTGTTAAAAGCCTGCACCTGACTAATAATCCCATGGTTATAATTATCCTGGGATTGGTATCGGTTTATAACATGATTATCACCAGGAGTTTTTTTGAAAGCAGTATTCCAAATGAACTACTGGAAGCGGCCTTTATGGACGGTTGCAGCAATCAGAGGTTCTTTTTTCAGATTGTCCTGCCGTTATCAAAGGCGGTTACTGCTGTAATTACACTTTACTACGCGGTTGCCCAATGGAATGGCTTTTTTACCGCGTTAATTTACCTGAGTGATCAAAAATATTTTCCGCTGCAACTTGTTCTGCGTGATATCCTAATAGCCAGTCAGAGCCTTCAGGCGGATTTTACAGATATTGATTCTATCGGCCTGCAGCAGAGAATCGCGGAATCTGTCAAGTATGGAGTTATTGTAGTCGCTTCTCTTCCTGTTTTGGCAATTTATCCATTCATCCAACGATACTTCATTAAAGGAGTAATGATTGGTTCCATCAAAGGTTAAATAAAATCTACACCAAGCCCTGTCCCTTCGTTTGCAGCATGGCGTCCCAGTCGCCCTGGCTGCCGCTCATCAGCGAAACCGGACGGATCGAAGTAGCGATAAAGTTGATCAGCTCGTTCAATAAAGCATCCATGCGCGGTAAGTCATCATATGGTATATAGCCTTTATTGATGCCCGGAATAGCTTTTTGCGGATCGGACCTGTACAGTTTGCAGATATTGTCAAAGGGTACGACAACCAAACGGTAATCGTCCCGGCAGATTGTCCACAAGCCGCCTCCGGAGATATTACGATCCCATTTGTGCATATATTCCATTGCATTCTGCAGGACAGGCGAAAAAATTTTACGAATAAAATTTTTTCTTTCTTCCGAAACCTCAGGCGTCATTTTTTTGATAATTTCCTGCTTTAACCCAATAATACGAGCTGTGTTTACGGACTCTTCGTTTTGGAAATTCGGATAAATATTTTTCCGTTCACCGGGATCATCTTTGAGATTATAAAGCTCGTGTGTATATCCGTTTACGTAGTAAATAAGTTTCCAGTCATCTTTGATAATGGTTTTGATGGCGTAGCTTTCGGAAAAAGCAGCGTGGTTTTTATTGACGCCGGGGTCATTTACCAGGTCCATAAGATTCTGCCCGGGCAGAGGCGGACCGGAAATTCCACAAAGATTGAGCAAGGTCGGGAAAATATCTATAGTTTCGCACAGGGAGTCAGTTTCCATACCGGCATTGGCGGAATCGGGCAGCTTTAACAGAAGCGGTGTGCGGATTATATTGTCGTGGAAAATGGTGTTTGAATATTTGTTGAACATTCCGTTATAACCGCCCATGTCGCCATGGTCGGCAAAGAAAAGCAGTATTGTATTGTCATACAGGCCCTTCTCTTTTAAGCAGGAAATCACGCGTCCTATTTCATCGTCAATGTGACTGATTAATCCGTAGTACATTGCAAGTATCGTTCTGAAGTCTCTGTCCCCGGCAGACGGAATGGAGAACGGCGAGTGCTTAAAAGCTTTTTGTATATGGGGCGGCAGGGCAGAAAGTTCTTCATCAGTGTAAGGTTTATCGAGAGTCAGAGACTGCGGATCATACATATCGGCCCACGGGGCGGATGGCGAAAGGGGCGGGTGGGGCCTGTCGAACGAGACCTGTATAAAAAACGGTTTGCCTTTGTTTTGCCCGATTAGTTCCATGGCTTTGTCGGCTGTATATCTTTCAATGCTGTGTGCGGCCGGCAAATGGGAAAGACCTATGGTTGTGCCGGCGCCACGCTGCAGAGATGTACGTTTTTCCTTTAGGGGTGCAAACGCGTCGCCGCCGTGGTTCTGGTCTGTCGGAAAGACGAAGCCATTGGCTTCGGAATAAGTTTTGAAATTTACGCCAGGGTCTGTCGAAAAAATTATGTCCTCCGGCAGCGTTGGGATGAAGTGATCAAAACCCAACAATTCACCCATCGGGTTTACGTGGGCCTTGCCGGTAAGCGCGGTTGTATAGCCGCTGCGGCCAAAGACCTGCGCCATTGAGGGGCAGTCACTGTCAATCAACCCATGAAAACCATATTCGCGGTGCATCCAGGGGTATAGGCCTGTCAGGCAGCTTATGCGGCTGGGGACACAGAACGCATTGGCAACATAGGCGTGTGTGAAATCTATCGAGTCTTTTTTGAGTGCGTCCAGATTCGGAGTTTTTACATCGAGATGACCCCGGTGCCCAAGACACTTATAATTTAGCTGATCCACCATGAACATAAGTACATTGCGCATAATATATTATTATAACACAATAAACACGGAAGGAGTTTGTTTATGAAAGAAAACTTAACGACAAAATATTTCCCGCCGCAAAAAAAATGGGCCGCCAAATGGATATGGCCGGCCGACTGCGGACAGGAGCCGAACAGATATTATTTTTTTCGAAGAAAATTTGAAATGGAAGCCACCGGCGAAGGCTATGAACTTTGTATTGCAGCGGAAACCAGATACCGGCTTTTTTTGAACGGCCTCCTGATCGGCGACGGATCGCCTATGTCCCAGCCCTATTTTAAATATTACGACGTGCGGAAAATGGACGGTCTTTTAACAAAAGGATTAAACTGCATTGCCGTAATTGCCGCCTATACTGCGTCAGGGAATGACATGAGGGGCGGCCTTCTTGCCGAACTGATTGACAACGCGGGAAAAACTGTCCTTTGCACGGACGGGCAGTGGAAAGCTGTCCGTGCCAATGCCTGGTCAGATAAAACATATTTTTTCAGGATGAACAAGGATTTTCCGTACCAGGAATTTTTAGATATGCGAAAATATCCGGCAGGCTGGGAACTCGGAGGCTTTGACGACAGCGGCTGGAAAAACGCGGCTGTTTTAAAGAACGAAACCGATGTGCCGCCCGCGGTAATGCCGTGGAGCAGTCTCCAACCGCGGGACATTCCCTTTATGCGGGAGACCCGCTGCCTGCCCGCCGGAGTCATGGCGGAAGAATGTATATGCCTGGAAAACCGTATACGCGGTGAGGACTTATCCGTTTGTCTTTCCACTCTGGGGCGGCCGGTAAAATATTCGGTTGTCAGGAATGAAAAAAACCTGCTTAACGGCAGCGGCCCGGCGATAATATGCAATAGCACAAACCACATGGACGGCATATTTGACGGCATCTATGATCCGTGTATACAGTTGGACTTTGGACAGGAAGTAACGGCTTATCTTGAACTTGAGCTGGAGACACAGGCCGGCGGTTATGTTGACATAGGCTTTGCCGAGAGACTAGTGGACGGTTTTTTTAACAACGCAATCGAAGGGAATTTCGCCTGCCGGTTTTATTTTAAAAACGGCAAACAATACTTCCGCACATTCGCCTGGCGCGGTTTCCGATACGTACGGTTACGCTTTGGCTATTGTTTTAACGATGTAAAAATAAATTTCGTGCGCGCCCTTGTCACAACCTATCCTTTTGAAGACAAGGGTTCTTTTGTAAGTGCAGATAAAAAACTTAATGCTGTCTATAAAATGTGCCGCTATACGATTACCCTTTGTTCCAATGAATATATAATGGATACGCCGTGGCGCGAACAGGGCCAGTGGCTGGGCGACGTTTCGGCGGTAACCCTGGGCGGCATTTACGCCTGCTTTGGAGATACCCGGCTACCGGCAAAATTTATAAGGCAATCAGGCTGGTGCCAAAAACCTACAGGCTTCCTTGACAACATGACAAATACTTTATCGCCGGCCTGGCAGCGCATAATACCGGATTATTCGCTCTGGTGGGCAATGGCGGTCTGGAACCATTATATGTACACCGGGGAGGATTCATGGATTCATTTTTTTTACCCGCACATAGTCAGGCTGATCCAGGCCTTCCTTCCCTACGCAGGCGAAAACGGGCTATTGAACGAAATACCCTACTGGAATCTGATGGACTGGGCGCCGATAGATCGCCGCGGCGAGAACGCCTGCCTCAACGCGATTTTTTACGGCGCTTTGCGGACAGCGGAAAAAATGGCCGGTTTAATTGGAGATCATTTTATGACCGATCTTGTACGCGACGCAGCCGGCAGAATAAAAGAAAATTTTATACCGCGCTTTTATGATAAGGAACACGGGCGTATTGCCGATGGTTTCCATGATGGTACACATTCCCAAAAAACAAGCGAACACGGAAATTTTATTCCGATCCTCTTTGGTCTCTGCGATCAAAAAACCGCCGCCGAAATTATTCATAATTTTTACGAAGCTAAAAACCTAAACTACACTGAAGCCCAGCCTTACTTCTGCCTGACTGTACTCAAGGCGCTGGCAAAAGCAGGCCGATTCGATCTCGCACTGGACCTGGTACGCGATCGCTGGGGAGACCGCATGGCCGGACAATCGTCCTGCTTCGAGGAATGGTATGAAAACGGAAGCTGGCGCGACGGCTCGTTCAGGGGCTTTATGAGAACCCATTCACACGCATGGTCGGCAGGACCCGCGGAATTCCTTTCGGCAAATCTAATTGGCATTGAAATCCTGGAACCAGGCGGCAGTAAAATCAGACTTAATCCGCAGGAAACAGATTTTGATTATAAAGTTGAATACCCCCTTGTTAAAGGAATTGTCAGAGTAGAAAAAAAAGACGGCAAAATAAAAGTAGAATTGCCGGACAGAGTGTCGATTTTTAAAAACATTGGAAGTGAATAATGGATAAACTACCTAATATACTTTTTATAATGGCAGACCAGCACAGGTTTGACTGCACTGGTTACAGCAACAGTAATCTTGCGCGGACGCCGTGTCTTGACAGACTGGCCTCCGACGGTATGGGCTTTACCAACGCGTATACGCCGATACCGATCTGCTGTCCTGCGCGGCAGGCTCTGCTTAACGGCAGGCGGCCTGAGGCTTTTGGCGCGTTGTGGAATTATGACAATGGATTAAAGACCGGCGCCCTGGAGCCTTCGGAGTATTCGTGGCCCAGTGATTTGAAACAACTCGGCTACCGCACCGGGCATACAGGGAAATGGCATGTCAATCCTGTTCACGATCCTACAGCATACGGTTATGACGATTATATTGACGGGGAGTATTGGACTTTCCGCAAGGAGAAATATCCGGGCGCCAAAGCAGGCGGAACTTGGTTTGGCGGGATCGATCCTGTACCGCTTGAAGACTCACATACCCACTGGCTGGCCCGCCGGACTTCTGCGCTTATGGAAAAATATACAGCGGAGGGTAAACCCTGGCTTATCAGAATGGATTTTACCGAGCCGCATCCGCCATACCGTCCGGCTATGCCCTTCGCAGAAATGTACAGGAGTGCTGATATACCCAAATGGCCGGGCTTTGATGATGATTTTAAAAATAAACCTTACATACAGAAACAGCAGCTTCTTAGCTGGGGCATCGAAAATTTGGGCTGGGATGACTGGGCGCCAATTATTGCCAAATATTTCGGCATGGTGAGCCAGATGGACAGCGCTATTGGCCGTGTTCTGGACAAACTGGATTCACTTGGAATCGCTGATAATACAATAGTCATCTATTCCACAGATCACGGCGATATGTGCGGAAGCCACAGGATGATGGACAAGCACTATGTTATGTATGACGATGTAATAAAAGTTCCGTTTATCATGCGCTGGCCCGGAGTAATAACGCCTGGTTCTGTCTGCCGCGATTTTGTTTACAGCATTCTGGACCTGCCGCCTTCGATACTGGAAATTACCGGACTGCAGCCAAAAGAATTTTTCCACGGCCGTTCCCTGCTGCCGCTATTAAAAGGCCAAACCCCAAATGACTGGCGCAGTGAAGTTATCTCCACCTACAACGGCCAGCAGTTTGGGCTTTACACGCAGAGGATGATTCGGGGCAGCAGGTGGAAGTATGTCTGGAACCATACCGATACTGACGAACTCTATGACATGGAAAATGATCCCGGTGAGCTTGTAAATCTTATACACGAACAATCGCGCAAAACAATAATTTCAGAATACCGGAAAAAACTTTACGATGAACTTGTCAGGTGCGGGGACAGTATTGTTGATTCAAGGTGGATGAAGAGCCAGCTTCTTGAAAACAAAAAAATTTAATTTTTTAGAATAATTAAATATTAACCCGGTCTTGTCAGGCAGTTCCCAGCAGCCATTCCAGTACATTCAGCTGCTTTATACCGTTATGTGAAACAGCAGGTTCGTAATCCCGTGTAAGGAGAAATTTTGGATTGTGATCACGGACCATGTTCAGGGGAGCCAGTTCACGCGCCAAGATTTCGCCGCTCCGGACAGTCTGGGCTGCCTGATAATATTCAGTCCCGTTTATGCCTTCGGCAATAAAATCTATTTCATGTTCAGCCACTTTTCCTGTATATACCCTGTAACCGCGCCGTAATAATTCAAGATAAACTATATTCTCCAGGACATGGCCTGAATCCTCCGGCTTATCGCCGAGAAGCAGCCTCCTAAGACCTATATCTGCCAAATAATATTTGTTAAGTGTTTTTAAAAGTTTTTTTCCCTTTACGTCATATCTGTCAACACGGTACAGGATATAAGCTGCCCGTAACCCGTCAAGATAATTTTCAACCGTCAGCGGCAAAATTTTTACCCCGTCAGAAGTCATTGTATCGCTGATTTTTTTTATTGAAATCTCTGTTCCGATTGCCGATGCGATAAATTTAGCAACTTTTTCAAGGCGTCCAATTTCGGTAATTTTCCTGTTTGCGGCCACATCTTTCAAAACTACGGTATTATATATACCTTCCAGATATTGTACGGACAACATCTTTTTGGTATTGCTGTCTGATATGCCTTCCATCAATTGCGGTATCTGCGGAAATGAACCATAAGCCAGATAATCGGCAAAAATATTATCATTGACCGCAGGTTTCTGATATACACTAAAATATTCTTTAAAAGAGAGTGGAAATATCTGGATTTCAACATAACGCCCCGAAAGCAGAGTTGCCCATTCGCCGGATTGTATTTTGGAATTGGAACCGGTGAGGTATAAATCAACATTTTTTTTAATAAAAAGACCATCAGCGGCTTTTTGGAAATCCTTTACATTCTGAATTTCGTCTATAAATACGTAGTTCATTTTATCGGCTAATAGCCGGTTATTAATGTGATCGTACAATACATGCCAGTCCATTAATTCAAAATAAGCGGGATCTTCAAGATTAATATTATGAATTTGTTCCGCTGATATACCCTGGTTTATAAGTTCATTCTGGTATAATTCGAATAAAGTAGACTTTCCGCAGCGGCGTATGCCTGTCAGGATTTTAATTAGCTGCTTATCCTTAAAAGCAAACAATCTTTCAATATAAACAGGCCGTTTAATCAACATTTTATCTTGTTATATGTAAAAACTCCCCAAAAGTCAAGAGTTTTATCGTGTGCAATGTAAAAACTTTTATACAAAACAGATCGTTTATCTCCTTAATAAAACCTTACAGCTGACCTGCTCTGCATCTGCCTCCGATAAAAGCGCCGCGATAATGGCAGCGCTGAACTCCCCGGCAGTACCTGCGCCCCGGCTGGTGATAATACCGCCGCAGATGCCGAGTCTGGTATCCTTTACAACGCGATCGCCGCTCCAAAAAGCGCCCCGGACTTTTTCTTCGTAACCGGGGTAACAGGTAAATTTCCTGCCTTCAAGCAGGCCAAGCGGGGCCAGTACAACCGCGGGCGCAGCGCAGATGGCGCAGACCCATTTGCCGGCCTCCGCCATTGCCTTGATAAATGCGCTGACATTATTGCTGGCGGCGAGATTTACCGCCCCTGGGCCGCCGGGAACTACAACCGCGTCCCATTTGTCCGGGACAAGTTCTCCGCAAGCGGCAAGTTCGGATAAAACAAAATCGGCTGTAACCGGTATATTATGGGATCCAATTACAATTTTGCCTCCGGAAAATTTTTCGCCGGACGATTGGCCTCCGGGCGATTTACTGTTAGGCTCGCCGTCATCAACGGCCGTGGTAACTGTCTCAATATTGGCGCGCCGCAGATAATCTACAGGAGTTAAGGCTTCAATTTCCTCAAACCCCGGCGCCAAAAAAACCAGAACACGTTTATTTGCCTGTATCATATATTCTCCCTTGCCCAGCCTTACCCTCATCACATATAATGGCCCAATGAAGCACGTCCTGATTATAGATGAGTCGGCATTGTTCAGGGAATACCTTAGATCCAAGCTGGAAGAAAACAACGTACAGACAAGCATCGGTATTAATGCCATGGACGGTATTGCCAAGATGAAGAATCTGACACCGGACCTGATAATTATGGACGCACATCTGGGCCGTCAGGGTTTTATGGAGGTGCTAAGGCAAAAAAAGACAGGCCCCAATACGGCAAACATACCGGTCTTTATTATGGCACAGCGCATGGCTCAAAGGCAGATTCTGGAAATAGCAGCCTATAACGTAAAAAAAGTATTTACAAAACCGGTAAAAATTGACGGTCTGTTTACGGCGCTTTCAGAAATTCTGGGCGTACAATTTTCCATTGACGAGAGCCCCGGTATAGTCGAAGTCCACGTCAACGACAACATAATTTTTATAGAAATCGCCCAGGGTTTAAACCGGGACAAGATGGACCTGCTAGGTTTTAAAATAATGGAACTGATTGAACTGTACGAAATCAGGCTGCCCAAAGTAATCATCATGCTAAGCGATATTACACTCAGTTACGCAGACGGTCCCAATCTGGAAAAACTGTTTGAAATAATAACTAAATCTTCAAAAGCAAAACAGCGCAATATCCGCGTTCTTACCAGGGACGATTTTACCCGCCAGTTCATTGACGGGAAGCTGGAATATTCAGAAATTGAAGTTGTATCCAATTTACAATATGCGATAGACGGCCTTTTGACGGAATTAAATCCAAAAACCGGAACCAGTGATTTAAAAGCGGAACTGATAACCGATAAAATATTAACCGCGGACAAAACCGCAGAGAACGAGGCGCTGGGATTAAAATTCCATACGGATTCGGACAGGGTTTTTATGGAGAACATGAAGGAATCCCTAAAAAACATGCGCATCGCCGCAATCGACGACGACTTTATTATTCAGGAGCTTATCAAAAATACCTTCAGGGATACAGGAGCGGCAATACAGACTTTTTCAAACGGCCAGGATTTTATAGCAGCGGTGGACAGGGAAACATTCGATCTGGCCTTCCTCGATCTGATGATGCCGGGAAGCGACGGTTTTGAAGTATTAAAGGCCCTGCAGGTAAGAGACATTAAATTTCCGATCATTGTGCTTTCAGCCATTACACAAAAAGATACCATAATCAGGGCTTACCAGCTTGGGATTAAAAGCTTCCTGGTCAAGCCCATAAAACCCAAAGACATTTTTAAGAAATCCATGGAAATATTAAAAACCAATTTTTAATGAAAGATACAAATTCAAAAGAAACAAATACCGGCAAAAACCTGTTCTGCAATTTTTTTATGGAAGCCGGCCTTCCCATGGCCGTCATGGACACCGAAGGTTTTATTATCGCGTCGAATATCCAGATGGAGTCATTGCTTCATTCCATGGTTTTACCGGAGAAACCGTCAGCCGGGAATAAAAGCGGCGAAGAGAAAGATCCAGTGCGCTGCAAATCCCTAAAAGATTATTTTAATGAAAGCGGGGTTTCCCATTTCTGGAGCGCGGTATCTCCCCTGATCAGCGGGGAATGCAGGGACATTAATTACGAAATAACCCTGAACCTCCGGGATGGGAACGTCGGCTCTGCCGGCAGTATCACCGGCGGCAGCGCGCGCGGCATTGCGCATTGGTTCAATATTTACGCCTGGTTAATCGAACACGAAAACGATTTATCAATTGGCATACTGGCAGAGGACAAGACAAAGATACGGCAGGAAGAGAAACGCGTGCTGGCAGACAGGGAAATCGCGGAAAAAGCCATGGAGGCAAAGACCCAGTTCCTTGCAAACATGAGCCACGAGATCCGCACCCCGATTCAGACAATAATCGGCATGACCGAACTTCTGGAAGACACAAACCTTGATCACGAACAGTCGGAGTACTCCGGCCAGATCAGGTTTTCGGCGGAAGTGCTGCTTTCCCTGATCAATGACATTCTGGATTTTTCCAAAATTGAATCCGGTAAAATGGAACTGGAGCATGTAAGTTTTTATCTGGAACAGGCAATTGAACAGGCCGTGGAAATGATTACACTGGAGGCGCATAAAAAAGGCCTCGAGATTGCGACAGAAATTCCGATAGGACTCGATGTAATAATCCGCGGAGACCCGAATAAATTCCGTCAGATAATAATTAACCTCGTAAAAAACGCGGTTAAGTTTACATACAAAGGCGGGGTTACAGTAAGCGCAAAATTGACCAGGCTGGACGATAAACCGGCGCTGCGGGTATCTGTCAAGGATACCGGAATCGGGATTAGCAAGGATGCCAGGAGCCGTCTCTTTACTACTTTTATGCAGGCCGATGTATCGGACAAACGGCGGTTCGGCGGGAGCGGCCTGGGGCTTGCCATTTCGTACAACCTGGTAAATCTCATGAAAGGCCGCATCGAAATGATCCCCAACGATAAAGGCGGCTCGATTTTTTGTTTTACAATCCCCCTGGAATTCTCGGACGCAGAAAGCCCGCCGCTTCCAAAAATTGACGGTATCAACGGGCTGCGCATACTGGTAATCGACGATCGCGAGGAACCCAGACAGATAATCAGTTCATACCTGAGAGACCTCGGATGTACCAATGTAAGTACGGCTTCCTCCGGAGAAAAAGCCCTGGAAATGATGCGCATAGCCGCCTCAAAAGGATATCCGTACAAGCTCTGTTTTATTGACATGATAATGCCTGTTATGGACGGCTGGAGGTTCACGTCCGAAATTCACAATGACAAAACAATAAACAGCGCAGACCTTATAATGATGGTGCCGCGCGGCACCCTGAACGCAGAGATAAAGATGACCTTGTTAAAATATCTCAAGGCCCATATCTACAAACCCATCAAGAGAAGAAACCTTGCGCAGACAATAATTTCTGTTCTTGGTGACATAACCGAGCTGGAGAGCGCAGAGGAATCTTCGAACCTGCCAGCAGGTTCGTCGGCTTTGCCGTCGGCCCTGCCGTCAGCCTTGCTGGCAGAAGTGCCGGAAACCGAAGCCGCGCAACAAATACAACAAAAATCCCCGCAACCGGGAGGCCCGCGCAATGACTCCCTGATCCTGATTGTAGAAGACCACCCGGTAAACCAAAAACTCTTTGCGATGATTGTCGAAAAACTGGGGTACAGGACTGTGCTCTCGGCGGACGGTCTTGACGCTCTGGAAAAGGCACAAGCCAACAATCCGGATATGATTTTTATGGATATCCAGATGCCGCGGATGAACGGATACGAGGCTACCGCCGAATTGCGCAAAAGGAATTTTAATAAACCCATTATAGCCATAACTGCAAGTGTTCTTGGGGATGAGGAAGAAAAATTTAAAAAATGCGGCGTCGACGATATACTGCTTAAGCCTTTCAGACAATCCGAGATCAAACAGATGATCCAGAAATGGCTGCCGGAAAAGCCCGGTCCGCAGCCGGTTACGCAAATTATCCCGGCTGTCCGGGAAACTACCCCGACGGACAATGAGATCTTCTGTATTAAGGATCTGCAGGAATCATTTATGGACAATGATGAATTCGCCTCTTCCCTGCTCCGGCGTTTTATGGACAGAACTATAAGCCAGATTGATGATTTGGCTGCAATTATGGAAAACAAGGACTGGGCAACAGCGAGGAGGGAGGCCCATACGATCAAGGGAGCCGCCCTTACCATGGGAGGCCGCGAACTGGGAAAGGCCGCGGCAAAACTGGAGCAGGCCTGCCTTAACTCTGATCAGGGCGCGGCGCAGAACGAATATGAGCCTTTAAAGACGGCTTTTGATAAATTCAGGATTTCAGCGCAGGAATACCTTGATTCGGTAAACCGCCGGGAATGAAAATAACACGGGAGTCATAAATGCCGCAAAATTCAACACAAATAAAATACGCATGCCTGCATACCCATACAAGGTTTTGCGACGGGAAGGGAGAACCGTGGGACTATTGCCAGAGCGCGTGGGAAAAAGGATTTGATTCAATCGGGTTCAGTACGCACGCTCCGATAACAAAAAAAACCGGCCTAAAGGACCCGTGCTGGCAAAACAGGGAGCAAAGGCTCGATCAATACATTGAAGCGGTAAACGCGGCAAAAAAAGAATGGGAAGGCAGGCTCAAGGTCTTTTTGGGACTGGAAGTAGACTACCTGGAAGGATTCATGGGCCCGGCGGACAGTGATTACCATAATTTGGGACTGGATTACATAATCGGCTCCGTTCATTTTGTAACTCCAAAGAACGGCGCGCCTTTCTGTGTGGATCACCGGATGGAAGTTTTTGGAAAAAATGTACAGGAGAGTTACGGCGGGGACATTGATGCGGTTATTAACGCCTATTACGGAAGCCTCCAATCCATGATGAAGGCCGGAGGATTTGACATCCTTGGGCATCCGGATTTAATAAAAAAGAATAATTTTTTAAACCGGTTCTTTGACGAAGACACGTCCTTTTACAGGAAAAAATGCGAATCAACAGCAACGGCGGCAGCGCAATGCGGAATAGTCATTGAAGTCAATACAGGAGCCATGATCCGCGGATACCTTGATTCACCTTACCCTTCCCTGCCATTATTACAGCTTTTCAGAAAAAACAACGTGCCGGCAATGATAAACGCCGACGCCCACTATCCGGGACACCTGGGCGGTTTCTACGAAGAAGGCAAAAATACCCTGCTGGCCGCCGGCTACAATAAAATGGTCCTTTTCGAAGGAAGAAAAAACGGCGTAGCTGTATGGAAGGATGAAGAGATTTAGAAAGAGCCTCTCACGGAGGCACTGAGTACACTGAGGACACGGAGTAGGAAAATTAATAATTAAGAACCGCGCGAAAATCTCCGTGGTTCTTTGTGTGCTCTGTGAGAAATACTTCTGTAATAAAAAATTACCTGTTTCTGCGTTCTTCGTCGGATTTACATTCTATGCACATCAGGGCATAGGGAATAGCTTCCAGCCTTTCCTTGGGAATTTTTTTGCCGCACTTCATGCACAGGCCGTATTTACCCTGCTTGATTCTGGTAAGGGCCGAGTCAATAAGCCTGAGCCTTCTCAAGTCCTGCGAACCGACTGCTTCCAGCATTCTGCGATCAATATCGTCGGAGGCAATATCCGCAAGATCCTTTGGATCCATGCCTTCGACTATCTCCTTGAAATCCTGGTTATTTACTATCAGGTTGGATATTATTTCCATTTTTAAATTGGTAAGGGATTTGTCCATTTTTTCAATAAATGTCTGGTCAACTTTGCTTTTGGGCGTTTTTTCCGCGGTATTGACTGCCGCTGCGGTATTGGCTGCTGTTTTGGCCCCGGCTTTAACTGAAGCGCCGGCTGAGGTATTGGATGAGGCGCCGGCTGACGTTTCCTTGCTTTTTTTCATATTTATCCCCATAAATTAATTATAATCGGTAGACAACCTTATCAATCTGCGTACAATGAAACAAGTTAGAGAAATAGTCAATAGGGGAGAATAACGTGGGTGAGAAAAATATGTATAATTTTAATGAGCTTGTAAACAGACACGGAACACACAGTGTAAAATGGGATGAAATTGACGGAAATTTACTGCCCATGTGGATTGCAGACATGGATTTTAAGGCTCCTCCCGCAGTATTAAAGGCCCTTAGGGACGAAGCTGAATACGGGATTTTTGGGTACAGTACTCATGAAAATATCCCCGGAATCCTTAAAAAATGGATGCAGGATGAATTCAGCCTGGCTGTGGAAGAGGACTGGATAGTGCTCCTCCCCGCGGTTATTCCGGCCTTCAGGGCAGCCTGCAGTCTGGCCGACGGTCCTGTGATAATGCATGTTCCCAATTATACCGGTCTATTAAATACGCCGCCGGCCGCAGGCAAAAAAACCGTGCTTTCCCCCCTAAAAAATACAAATGAATTTTATGAAATGGATTTTGGCGACATGCAGCGCTGTGCCGGGGAGGGAGGAAAGCTGTTCTTTTTATGCAATCCCCATAATCCGGTAGGCAGGGTATATACCAGGGACGAACTGGAAGAAGTCAGCCGGTTTGCCAAAAAAAACAACCTCATAGTAATGTCCGACGAAGTCCACTGCGGCCTGGTTTTTGACAGGCCCCATATACCGTATTTCTCTGTAGATGACTATTCAATGCAAAACAGCATTACAATTATAGGGCCGGCCAAAACCTACAACATTCCGGGTCTGCCCTTTGGTTTCGCGGTTATTCCCGGCGCCGGGCTGCGCGCCGATTTTGTAAAGGCCTGTTATACCCTTCCGGAAATAGGCATATTCAATCTGACTGCGGCAGCGGCTGCCTACGGTGAATCCCATGAATGGAAAAACGCCCTGGTGGACTATCTGCGTTCCAACCGTGATTACCTGGAAGAAAGGCTTAAGAAAAATTTTGGCGGCGCCAAATTTACCCATGTTGAAGGAACATATCTGCAGTGGATTGATTTGCGGCCCATGGGTATAGTAAATCCTTTCCAGTGGCTTGTAGACAACAGTAAAATCTACACCAGCGACGGGAAAATCTACGGAACCCCGGGTTATGTGCGGATGAATTTCGGTACAACCAGGGCGAGACTTACAGAAGCGCTGGACCGAATGGAGGAAAGTTTCAAAAAGCTGAAGTGATTATCGGTATGCTCAAAAACGAACCAAGTCAAATGAAAAATTAAACCGTTGTCAGCTTCATTATTGCCTCGACTGTCCAATATCGGTTGGGGCGAATTTGCTGCCCTGCTTCCTCTTTTATAAACAGGATTTCGGGCTGGGCGGTATTATCAACGAGCCGAAATACATCGCTTAACGCAAACAACTTTGAAACATTAGCGAGAGATTTTGTGTACCGGCTGCGGATTTTATCGGGCGGGACGCTGTGCCCTCCAGACAATTCACGGCTTTTTACGCGAAACACATTCAATTCTGGGTCTGCGGTCAAAATGAATACGCTTTCAATTTGAAACCCGGCGGCTTTTGCGCGGGAGAGCAAGCCAAGATTACGTTCTGTTGAAAAAACGATCTCAAAAGTAAAAGAACGCCGTTTTGAAAAACATAACTCACGCAAATGCTCCGCTTCCTGCGCGGCTTCGAGTTCGGAACAACTGCGTGCTGTTTTGATATCATCGGCGTTGATATACAATCCGACGGTTTCCCAGGCCTGTGAAACTGTACTTTTACCGGAACCGTTAGGCCCGGCAAAGACGAGTATTTTCGGGGTTTCATTCAATATCATAAACTATCCTGCCGTCAGGATATTCAAGGAAGGGACGTTTTTTTAAATCATCGTATAATGCGACAGGCGAACCAGATAATTTAACAGCGGAAACCTTCGCGTTTACAGCTTCCCGCATACGACGCTCAATCGGATCGCTGTTTAATTCAAGAGCAAAAGGGATCGCTCTTGAACGCGCAACTTGCGCCAAAAAAAATATTAATACCCGTACTCATATTAATTCCGAGTGCGGTAAAAACCGCCTCGGCTTGTTTCTTCGTTGTGTTATCTACACGAACACTGATCCTTGTTTCAGCCATATAACACCTCCAAATTTCGCTATCCCATTATACACCCACTGGGCGTACACTGTCGAGCGTTTTAGAAAATTCCCGGGAAATCATTGTTAACTTTTATTAGCGACAATGGTTATTATTGAATACGTTTTAAGATAACTTTAAAAAAATTAGCGTCTTTATCATTAATAAATTCAATATTAGGGTATTTCGCCAGTGCCCTGATAATACCTGAACCATAACCCCGGTAAGGGATCATATGATTGGCATACGATGCCAAAACAGGATTTTTGGCAACGGAATTTCCGTTTTTGATATTTTCAACATTCAAACTATTGGGCAGACGGCCCGGACTTATGATTTCTACACGGTTACGGAAAATAAAAATACGAACAGGAGACGCGATAAAATAATCACGATGAATTAAGGCATTGGCTACAAGTTCTTCAATTGTTTCATGCGGTATTTCCGGTATTCCGGTACTGTTAAATCCCTGTCCGCCCTGCACATGGCGGATATTAGATAAAATAAAATATACAGTTTTCTGAAAAACATCGGCCAGCTTACCGGTAATATCACGGCTGTCATTATAATTATCAGTACCAAGATCATTGGCATCAAAAACACCTGCCTCTACAATAAAAGCCGGAAGCTTAAATTGGGGAGATTCCGCGAACAACAAAGTTCCGCTGACAGTCAAAAGCCCATCTCTTAACAGATTCATATTTTCCAGGATTTTCTCAAGAGTCAGCCCGTCCGCATCCGGATTTTTATCAAACCGTTTCTTAAAATAAGTATTAAAATAATTTAAATCCAAATCAGCGGCAGTTGTTCCGTGAACTGTCATTTCGTCGGCATGGACAAGACCTGAATTCTGAAACAATCGCTGAATTTCTTCCCGCGAGGTTACTTTACGCTTGTCAGCGCCGCTTTTTACCCAAAAAACACCATTCCTGTCCTGATAAGGTTTATTTATGCCTGAAGAAATAGTTACGACCATGACAATACTTTCAGAAGTTTTAATATTTTCTGTTAAAGGATTTATGGCAGGCTGTACATTTTGACTGGCCATGTTGGAAATCATTTGATTCAAACGGCGGATATCATCAATAGATAATCCGGCAATGGAACCGTCATCATTGATACCAATAAAAATTTTACCCCCAGAGCCGTTACTAAAAGCGGTCATTTCGGCAGCAAGTGAATCAGGATTGGTAATATTAGTCTTGAATTGATGTGTACTGTCTTCGCCTCTTTCCAGAAGCTCAAGGAGTTCAATGGCTTCCATTACAAAACTCCAATAAAAAAAATTTAGCGGCAATGGGACTTGCCTTACGTCGGCGTCCTCCTTGACGCCTCCTCCAGGCCGCGACTCTGCCCTTTCGGCGCCTCTTCCTCCCTTTGGTCGGCGGGCAGAACCGATCAAGTCCCATTGCTTCTATTTTAATTGATCAAATTTCTTCTTAGCGGCAATGGGACTTGAACCTATGACCGAACGGATATGAGCCGTTTGCTCTACCTACTGAGCTATGCCGCCATTATTTTTAAGACAACTTTACCAAGTTGTCTTAAAAATAATATAAATCAATACTTCTCGGCAAGCGGCCCAGAGGGACGCATGCCGCCGTAATACAGGTAAACTTTACAAATTTAGGCTGCTTTTGTCAACAGTTGCGGCGTTGGCTGTCGCCATGCAATAGAAATGTCCCCTGTTTCCGTTCAATAGAAATGTCCCCCTTGTAAGATGAGTCAGGAGGAAGAATGGGTACCAGACGATCAAAGGGGAGTGAAAGGCTCCGGGGGAAGATGATGGAAATGGTGAAACAGGGGCATAAGACA
>Ga0123357_10000303_pt1 | contig 46986 bp, 44 predicted proteins | sample TergutEmb28metaG_FD_89873 | JGI IMG/M metagenome (GOLD analysis project Ga0123357, IMG submission 89873) | Embiratermes neotenicus P4 segment gut microbial communities from Petit-Saut dam, French Guiana - Emb289 P4 | ecosystem: Host-associated > Arthropoda: Insects > Digestive system > Gut ...
AACCTGTTATGATTGCATTTTTACCTTCTAACATATTTGTTTTCACTATTTTATTCCTCCGTCAATCCTTATAATCTGACCTGTCATATATGCCGACAAATCCGATGCTAAAAAAACTATTGTTGAAGCAACTTCATTAGCTTCGCCCATTCGAAATAAGCTCGTATTTGACAAATGTTTAGCAATTACGTCTAGTGGCACGATTTTATTCATTTCGGTATCTATTACACCCGGCGCTACAGCGTTTACTCGAATCCCTCGCGGAGCCAATTCAGCAGAGAGTGTTTTTGTTGCACCTATTATAGCAGCCTTTGATGCACTGTAAGCCAATTGACCTGCATTACCATCAATTGCAGAAATTGATGATATGTTTATTACGCTGCCCTTAGCATTACGCAACATCAACTTCGTGATAAACTGCGTTATGACCATTTGCGAAAAGAAATTAACTTCAAAAATGGTTTTCATTAAGTCAGTTGACAACATATGAAACAAAGAGTCTTTAGTCATTCCCGCAATATTCACCAGCGAATCAATGGATTTCTTATCGGCTGCAATGGTGCGTAAGCCTTCTTTGATTTGTTCCGGATTCAGAAGATCAAAATAAATGGGCTTGATCCACACATTACAGGTTTTTGACAACTCTGCACACCGGCTTTCAAACTCATCAGTGGGGTATTGAGCACAAGCCCAAACATTTGCGCCATTGGCGGCAAACATATCTAATGTTGCTCGACCAATACCCTGTAAGCAGCCTGTTATTACAGCATTCTTATCTTTTAATATTTTAGAATTGGATGCCATAATTTTTTGTTAAAATTTCTTTACCTTTCTCATAGCTTGAAAAATCAATAATATCATCTGTTTCCATCATGATATCAAAAGTTTCTTCCAATGTGGCAATCATATTCATGTGTCCTACAGAGTCCCACAATGGAACACTTTGATAAGTGAGTCCTATTAATTTAGATTTTTCAAGATCAAAGATCTCCATGAAAATCTGATTATAACGCTCTAAATTATTCATACTTTTTTAGTAATTTGTATTATTGTTATTTGATTATTTCTACTTATTGACGGTCGTTGGAATAGGAAGTTTTTTTGCAGGAATACCAAAAAGAGATTCGTTATCCTTAATATCTATGGTTACAAAACTTGAAGCTCCTATTTTATTGTTGCTTCCAACTTCCCTCCTTTCTAAAATAGAGGAATTCATTCCCAAAAAATTCACATCGCCAATATGTATGGAACCACATATCTGAGAACGAGGATTAAACACGTTGAATGAACCAATGCTTGTATCATGCCCCACTGCACACATTGTATTAAAAAAATTAAAGTTTCCAATTTTTACATTGCAAGAAATGAAAGATCCGAAACAAATAATATTACCATATCCAATGTTTTTAATACTATTCATTTCCACAGAGGGATGGATTAAATTTGCAAATTTAATGTTTGGATTAATAATTTTTTCTACTGCTGCTTTTATATATTGAGGATTACCAATGGCAATAATCGCAAAGCATTCCTCCTTAATTTTATTCAAATCTTTTATTGTACCAACAATTTTGTATCCATCAATAAATTCATCTCCTTTCTGATATCCCCAATCATCAATAAAACCAAGTAGATTCCATTGATTTTCATTTTTGTTAATAGCATCAATCAAATATTTAATTTCTTTAGCGAGACCACCGGAACCAATAATTACTATATTTTTCATTTTTTTGTTATTTGTAACTTTTTATATATGTCAATCGTTATAGAGATTTCATCAACACTTCTGCAATATTAATTATCTGTTCTTCCTTCAATTCATAATACAAAGGTAAACACAAAACGCGTTTAGAAACATCCTCCGATTGAGGCAACGGAAAATATGGCACGATTTTAGTAAAAGTATTCACCGATGGATAAAAATACCGTCTCGGGAAAATTTGTTGCTTGTTTAAGGCTTTCTCCACTTTTAATAAAACATCCTCCGAAGGCAAAAGAATCGGGAAATAACTGTAATTACAATCCTGGTTGATTTTTTGAAAACCAATCTGTCCATTGGAAGACAAGATTTCTTTATATAAAAAATATTTCTTTTTTCTATCATCTAACGCCGATTGTAAATATTTCAGATTAGCCAGCCCTACTGCCGCATGCACCTCTGTCATTTTTCCGTTGAATCCGTCTTCAACGACATCTTTGTTATTATCATAACCAAAAAAACGTATCCTTTTCAATTTTTCGTGCAGCTCGTCGTCATTGGAAATACAGCCGCCTCCTTCTACCGTATTCAGCATTTTTGTGGCATGAAAACTGGTTGCTGAAATATCGCCATACTCAAAAATATTTTTGCCATTGTAGTTAACCCCAACAGCATGTGCCGCGTCATACAACACTTTCAGATTATATTGCTTGGCGATTTCTTCTATTTTTTCAATATTGCACGGGTTACCAAACACATGCACCGGCAGAATAGCGCTTGTCCTGATTGTAATACGTTCCGCTATCTTGTCAGGATCAATATTTAATGTTTCAGGATCAATATCTGCAAAAACAGGCGTACAATGTTCCCAAATAATGGAGCTTAAAGTTGCAACAAAAGTAAAGGGAGTGGTTATGATTTCCCCCGTCAATCCTAATGCTTTTATGCCCATTTGTATGGCAATGGTGCCATTACTTACGGCTACCATATTTCTTAGGTTTAAGAATCGGGCAACTTCTTTTTCAAATTGTTGAACAATGGGTCCGTTATGCGTTAATATTCCACGTTTCCATATTCCTTCCAATAGAGGATTTAATTCATCTAATGGAGCCAATGTAGGCATTGTAACATAAATATTCTCATTTTCCATCATTTACATCTTTAAATTGCTGTATTAATAACGCTTGATTGTAATTAGCAATATAATCCGGCTCATAATTTTCTGTTTTAATGGATTTCGCTACATGGTCAAGCATTTTATCAAAATGATTATCTGCAGGTAATTGATACTTTTTTGTTCCCTGTGAGGTTTCAATAATTACATCGGGCGCAAAATCAGGAGGCGCTGTGAAAACTCTGTTTGCAGACAATTTACCTTTGCTTCCCCATATTTCGATGTTGCATTGATAAAAATTATCAAATCCAAACGCTATTTCGGCAATCAGTCCGGAAGCGCTTTCAAGAAAACCGCCGCCATAAATGTCCACTTCATAATTGCTTGTTTTCACTAATTTTGCTGAAGTTACATTCAATGTGTCTCCGAGAAAAAATTGAGCCGCTTTTATGGTGTAAGCCCCTGCATCCAACAAGGCGCCTCCTCCTAACGATTTGCTGTATCGTATATTACTCAAATCGTTGAATGGAGGAAAACCGAAAAAACTCCTGAAACAGCGGATTTCTCCCAAATCGCCATGCTTTACTGCATTTTTTATAAACTGTTGTTGAGAATGATATTGAAACTGAAAATTTTCAATCAAGGCTTTTCGATTATTTTTTGCAACACAAATCATTTCTTCCGCTTCTTTAAGCGACAGACCTAACGATTTTTCGCACAGTACGTGTTTCCCTTTTTCAATTGATTTTATAACCCATTCCCTGTGTAAACCCGTTGGCAGCGGCACATATATCAAGTCGATTTTTTTATTTTCGAGTAATTCATCATAGTTGCCGTATTCAATATTGTATTGTGCCGCTATTGTTTTGGCTTTCGAGACATCTCTGCTTCCAACAGCTTGTAAACAAAATTCCGGATGGTTAAAAAATGCAGGCATCAATGACCGTATGGCTATGTTTGCACAACCCAGAACGCCGACTCCTATTTTTTCTTTCATCTATAATCTTATTTAAAATTTAAAATGGATATTAAACTTCTCGCTTGAATATTCAGGTAGTTATTGAATTTGAGAAATTGATACAACTGACCTAATGTCATCCAGATATAATTATCAGGAATAGAATCTGCAAAATCATCTTTTGCAATTACAATCCTGTTTCTGTTTTGTTCTTTGAAAAATCGCCCTCCCTCTTCCGATTGTAACGTATCAAATAGAACCTGGTCTTCCGAAACATTGAGAACATAATCCAAAAATGGCACCTTTGTTGTTCCTTTATAACCGCCTGTCAGACATTGAACAGTAGGAGCCAATTCAAAAATATCGAAGTTTCCGCATTCTAATTTTGCCTGCACTAAAAAGTGGTAAACATTATTGATTTTTTTGATTATGAAAGCGCAAATACCTTCTTGCATCGGTTGTACAAGCGGTTGACACCACGACTGGACTTCCCGATTTGAAATCGTTATTTTAGCGCCTATCACTCTGAAATATTTCCTGTCTTCCCTCACAATTTCGCTCTCTTGAATACTCCAATCCTTTGTTTCATTGAGAGGAATCCTGTCCACAAACAAATCATATTGAGATTTCAGCCGTGATAACCATGATAAAATATTATTAATTGTATATATACCATCGGCGCTTAACGCTGAAACAACCATGTCTTTCCATAATTCGGAAACACGATGATCTTCTAAAAACCGGAAAATATCATGATTGTTATCAAAAGTGGACTTAATTATTTCGTTCCATAAAATACCGGACAGTACGGTGCGGGTATCCATATTGACCATATTATCAATAAGCGCCAGCTGTTTAATCTGCGAGACGCTCATCCAGCAAAAATCGTCATATACAGGTATCTCTTCTTCTACCCGTATGATAATATTTCTGTTCCTTTTTCTCAAAAACCGGGCTCCTTGCTCGGATTGCAACTGGTCTAAAATAATGTTTTCTGGTTTGGCATTTTGAAAGTACTCCAGATACAATGGCGATTTTCCCTGATGCACGCAATTATAATTACTTTTCGTAGCTTGTAATGTCGGAGACAGTTGGACGCAATTGACATTTCCGGGTTCTATCTTTGCCTGCATCAAAAAATAAAGCATGCCATCCATCTCTTTGGCAATAATACCTAAAAAACCAATTTCAGGCTGGTTAATAATCGGCTGCCTCCACTCCTGTATGATACCATAATCCGTCTTCACTTTTATACCTTCTATTGAAAAAAATTTACCGGAATCATGGACTAAATTCCCTGTTCTTCTTTCAAATTGCCATTTATCTAAATGGTTAAAAGAAACTAAATGTACATCAACCAAAATATTTTGATTTTTCCGTTTAATCCATTCAATAATACTATCGTTAGACACCAAATTCTGATTTTGATATAAAGATTTTAATAATGAAAGCATAACGTTATTATATTATTAAAAAGGAAGTTTAGATTGATTGTAATTTACTTTCTCCTTTAGTATATCCAATAAACTTATAACTTCTTGCAATTCCTTAGAACGAGTCATACGAGCAATAGAGAAATAATAAACGGCCCCGACCGTAATTCCAATAATCAATGCTAAAATATTGATATGAATTAATTGTATGATTCCCCATACGATGATTCCCATTGATAAAGAATTTCCCAAAATGGGCAACAAATCTTTCATTTGTCGCAGGTAGCCAACCTGTATTAGCTTTCCTGTATAATACGTATTAATAAAAAGACCTATCAACGAAGCAGCTACCAAGCCCCAGCACATTGCCACAATGCCTATGGGAAGTGTAATGCAAAGAAGCAATACGCCTATCGTTTTTTTTACAATTTCAACTCGAAGGAGCAAGTCAGAGCGTCCTTTTACCTGTAATAAATTAAGATTAATTGCATGAACTGGATACCACATCTGCGCCAGGCACAATATTTGCAATAATAAAATGGATCCACTCCATTTATCCGTCAATACCAACCGAACCAAAGGTTCTGCTATTGCCGATAAGCCAATCATCAAAGGAAATATGATAAATGCCGATAAACATAAAAATTTCCTATATATTTCTTTCAGTTTTTCATCATTATCCTGTATACTGCTTAAAACCGGAAATGTTACTCGTTGCAACACGCCGGTAACATTCGAAGAAGGAAATTGTGTGATATTATCAGCATAAGTATAATACCCTAAATCAACTTTAGAAAATTTTTTTCCAATGACAAGAGTATATATATTACTGTAAATAGTATCCATCAAACCGGATAATAATAGTTTTGAACCAAAGGAAAACATTTTTTTAAAAGAAGATATGGAAAACACTTTTTGAGGTATCCAACGCGAATATATCCATAACAAAATCATAATAATGCCGGTAGCAACTACCGATTGAATAGCCAAAGCCCACACTCCAAATCCTTTGTAAGCCATACCTATACCAATTATTCCCGAAATGATGACCGATAATAATGATACTTTTGTTTGTGTTTTAAAATCAAGATTGATCGTCAATCTTGCCCTTTGGACGACGATCAAAGAATTGAAAATAACATTTATTGCAACCACTTTAGTCAAATCGGCCAAGATAGGAGCATTATAAAATGCTGCAATATAAGGAGACGTAAAAAACAGTATAAAATAAAAAAAGAATCCTACAAGAATATTAAAATAGAAAACTGTAGAAAAATCTACATCTGTCCGGTTCTGTTTTTGAATCAATGCATTGGAAAACCCGCTATCAATAAACGATCGTGAAATAGCTAAAAAGATTGCCAACATCGCTATCAAAGCATAATCGCTGGGATGCAATATACGAGCTATTATTGTTTGCAATACAAGTTGAATTCCTTGAACAGAGAATCGTTCTACGCTACTCCAAAAAATTCCTGTTACCGTTTTTTGTTTTAAACTCATTTACAGTTCATTATAATGAGAATATCTTCTCAATCACAAATTTTCCAGTTTACAAATTGAGAGTAATCACGAATATAATCGCCTTCATCATATCTATGCGAAGCCAAAACCAAGCAAATGGCTCCGGATGAAAAATTATTCAATTCCCTCCAAATACCCGGTATTACATGCAATCCGTAATACGGGCGATTCAGAGAAACGATTTTCTTATTCAGCCCGTCATCTAAGGTAATATCAAAACTTCCGCTAACAGCGACAATAAGTTGCTGTAACTCTTTGTGTGCATGTCCTCCACGAAGTTCTCCACCCGGAATGTCATACAAATAATACACGCGATGAATATCAAAAGGTAAATCGACCGAGTTATTCAAAGCGGTAATATTTCCGGAGCGATTGTGAATTTTCGGTAAAGTCAGCACATTGCAATTATAGATACTTGAACCGGTCATTTTGTTTGAGCTAAATTCACAAAAGTTTCAAAATCATAAATATAATCCTCTTTCGAATAGAAAGTGGATGCCAATATCAACCCTACGGCATTGGTCGAAAAGTTTTCGATATGCCGCCAATACATTTCCGGAATATAAAGTCCTTTATAGGATCGATTAAAAGAATATCGACGAGATGTTGTTCCATCATGAAGCACCACATCGAAACTTCCGGATAAAGCAACGATCAGTTCTTTCTGCTTTCGAAAAGCATGTCCGCCGCGAATCTCCCCTCCCGGAACATCATAAATCCAATATACTCGTTTTATATCGAAATCCAACGATGTTCCGTTTTCAATAAACGAAAGATTTCCTCTTTCATCTAAAATTTTGGGAATATCCAACCATTTTACATCCCTGCTATTCATTACCAATCGGGGTATTCGAAACGATCCCTTCCGTACTTTCTCTAAGAAATAAAATCTTGATCGTTTGCAACATGATGACAAAATCCCTTAAAAAAGAATAATTGTTAATATAAATCAAATCATATCGCAGTTTATCTTCAACGCTTGTGTTGTATTTTCCTTCCACCTGCGCCAATCCGGTTAAGCCTGCTTTTACTTTCAATCGAAACCGGTATTCCGGTATTTCTTTTTCAAATTGTTCTGTGAAAAACGGACGTTCGGGACGAGGCCCTACCAAACTCATATCGCCCTTGATTACATTAATTAATTGCGGTATTTCGTCCAAACGAAGCGCTCGTATAAATCTTCCCACCGAAGTAATTCGAGGATCTTTATCTTCGGCTAACACAGGTCCCGACATTTTTTCCGCGTCCGGAATCATCGTGCGAAACTTATAGATATTAAAAATCTTGCCTCCTCTTGTTAATCGTTCCTGAAGATAAAAGGCCGGACCCCCATCTAATTTAATCAAAATCAGTAATACGAATCCGACCGGCAACGACAGAATCGCGGCAATGATTCCTAATGCTAAATCAATGAATCGTTTTACCATCCGCTCTTCCGGAGAAAGTTCCATATTGGTAATACGAAATGTTGGAATATCGCCGGTTTTAAACAAGGAAGATGAAATAATACTCAAATCAAAATATTGAGGAATGAAACATATTTCTTTATTATTTTTAATACAAAACGGCAAAATCGCTTCACGCATTTCCGAATGAACATCAGAACAAATAAATATTTCATCTGCAAATTCAATTTTTGAAAGCATAGCAGCATCATATTCGGAATATTGATCAATCACTTCATAGAATAGAGAATAGTTCTTAGTTATAATGTTTTTTAATTTCTGAGAATCAGCGCCAAATATGACTATTTTTTTTACAGTGCGTAATCGATTGCTTATATACCAATATCCCAAGTTTTTTAAGGTTAAAAGGAAAAAATACAACGCACTGCTAATAAAAATAACACTTCGCGGAAATGCCAATGCCAGATCGCGCATGAAAAAACAGATTCCCATAATACCAATCACCAAAGAGGTTGATATAAGAAAAACCGTATAAATTACATCCTGAAACGTTTTCCGGGAAATGTTATATAGCCCATAAGTATACATCAGAACAAGATACAATATACCAATGAAGGGATATACAATTTTAAATGCTTCGAAGTTCTTCTGAAAATCTTCTAACATTTCATTTTGCCCTAATAAATAAAAAGAAAAAAGAATACTGCCATAAATAATGGCGATGTCAAATAAAATAAACAATATTCTTCTCATATCCAACAGGTATAGTAAACAATCAAAAGTTTATAAGTCTATTCAATTTTTTTTCATAGACCTATAAACTTTTTTCTTAAAATCCACTCCATTTGATTGAATGGAATTTATTTCCTATCAACCATTACCACTACTCTATTCCATTCGTTGGGTAAGAATGGTTGTTCTTTATCACCCCTCCATTCGGTAACTAAACGGTTCGGATTAATGCCCAACCGCTTTAATTCCGAGGCAACACCTTCTACTCGTTTTTGACTCAATTTCAAATTGTAAGAAGGATTACCCGTTTTCCTGTCGGCATAGCCAACGATTACCAGTTTGCTATCTGAATTTTTTGTAAGATAATCCGCTACTTCCGCTATTTTCCGTTGTTCTACAGCTTCAATTTTATAAGAATCCAAGCTAAAACGAATGTATTCCGGCAAACAAGAAGTTTCAACAATTTGTTGAGTGATTACTTGACGACCTCCCCCACTCGATTGCTGAGTATTCGACTGTTGATTTCCGGATGATTGAGTGCCAATAGATTGAGTTCCGGATGAACTTTGATTACCGTCGCTATTCTGTTCCAACCGATCCAATAAATCTTGTTGCCTTTCAATAATATCTTGATGGTTTTCAATCAAATAGCGGTTATCATTGATTTTTTTATTTAAACGATCAATCTCGTCGGCTGTTAATTGAATAACATTAGACATCGAAGAAAATCGTTTATTAAAGGTATATTGGATACCTAAACCTGCATTTGCAAAACAATCAACTAAAGCATCTCCTACATACCCATCCATCTCTCTATCTGTTCCGTTTGCCTGGGCTTCAAGGAATACAGCTACATTATTTGAAACGTTAAAGTTAATTCGCATACCCACTTTCACAACCAAAAACTCAAAAGTAGGAGTTGTAACATGATTATTGAAAGCTTGTATCCATCCAAGACCTACGAATGGAATAAAATCGACCGGATTATGCTCCCGATAGCGTCCACGCAATAGATTGGTAAAATTAGCCATAACATCGAAAGTGGCAGAACCATAATTAAAATCTTGCCAAAAACCAACTACCCCGTTTTTATTTGTATGATAAGGATAATTCGCATTATAATCCGGATCATTCGGGTCAGAATTGGGCACTCCTCCTAACGGATATGGTTCTTTTTCGAATTGCGAATGAACATAATAGCCTCCGTGAGATGCTATATCATTAAATCCTCTCAGTTGGCCGCCCGTCACCTGTATCCGCGCTCCGAAATTTTCATTAAACCACTTCCCAAAGGTAAAAGCTCCACCAAATTTTAATCGATCTAAAATAGAAACATATCCATCTTCCTCTGCAAATAACACGTTTGCATTTCCGTTTAGTGATATGAACCAATTATCTCTGTATGTGTTTCTCTCTACCACATCATGTAATGCGCTCCGATCTTCATTTTGAGCGATTACTGAAAATGCCACAGTCGACAGAAATAATGTAATACAAATTCTTACAATTCTTTTCATAATTCAATCCTTCTTTTATCATTTTTTTTTACTATTTCATAATCTACAACGCTTTATTCCTAACTATACCCATAGCTTTGTCCATAACCATACCCCCCATAACCATAACCGTAACCGTAACCATAACCGTAACCATATTGTCCTTTTTTTCCGGCAAACCCATTCAAAATGAGATTCGGATTATTTAATCGTTTTTCTTCGCAAATAACGTTCGACAAATTAATAGCCGATTTGGGAGTCAGGTTATTGCGGACAACAAAAAGCGTAACATCACAAACCCGATTAATCAAGAAAGCATCGGATACACTCCCTACCGGTGAACTATCGATAATAATATAATCATACTGTTCACGAAGCGCCTGAAACATTTCATCCAGAGTTCGTTCAATCAATAATTCATTGGGATTCAGCGGAATCATTCCTGAAGCCAAAACATCCAGATTGGTATCGTCCACGTTGCGGTAAATCAAATTATTAATATCGGTTTCTTCGCCGGTCAAGTAGGAAATTAAACCCATTTGTTTCGGTAAATTCAAATAGGTATTTATCTTCGGCCGGCGAATATCCAAGCCGACCAATATGGTTCTGTATTTCAATGAAAATGTCAATGCTAAATTAATTGCAACAAATGTTTTACCTTCCCCGCTTGTAGTTGAAGTAATCATAATTGATTTCTTTTCGGGAGTATCTAAAATAAACTGCAAATTGGTTCGTAAAAGTCGAAACCGTTCAACAATCGGGGTTGTTGCATGAGAAGTAACCACAATGGGTGTTTTCGTTTTTACAATGGGCAAAGAGACAATGACAGGCATTCCCGACAATCTTCGAACTTCTTCTTCATGCGTAAGCTTATAGTTTAGCAATTCACGAAAACCCATAATGATAAAAGGAAATACCAAACCCAAAGAAAAACAGACAATATACGAATACATTTTTCGAGGGTAAATCATTCCCACAGACATCGGACTATCAATTACCCGCACATTTGACGTTGAAACAGACAGAGAAAAATCAATTTCCTGCTTTTGGCGTAATAAACTTACATATAAGTTCGATTGAATGATCTGTTCGCGCAACATATCCGCTAATTCCCTTTCTTTTCTTGGAATATCACCCGTACCCGCATTATACCGGTAAATCATACCCTGGTATTCATCCTTAGAAATCGAATTAGCATATTTTAAAGCCTTGATCGAAGTCAAAATATTCTCCCGTATCATTCCAAGGCGTTCGTTGGCTTTCAGAATAATGGGAGCATCCTCTGTTACATAAGACAGCAAACGCTCTCTCTCTAAAACATATTGATTGTATCGTTCCAGATTGCCGGATAATGATCCATTTTCAGTTCCCAATGCAGCCGGTAATAATACCGAATTATCCTTTTTTTCAACCGCCTCCTGCAAAAAAGATAATTTCAACACATTTGTTCCCAAAGAAATAAGTTTTTTTGAGAATTCATTATCCTCACTTACATACATACCGGCTTCAGTCGTTAAATCCAAACCTATCTGATTCGCTTTTTTGTAAGATGCAACTTGATCCTCAGACAAAAGTAAGGCTTTATTCAAGTCATCTATTCGTGCTTGTAAAAAGGTAGAAGCCTTGACTGCGGCATTGTTCTTATCCGCCAAGGTTTCACGGTTGTACACTTGAAGTAAGCGATTCAAAAAATTTACTCCCCGCACCTGATTCGTTTCACTCAATGATATGCGAACTACGGATGAATTTTTAGAAGCAAAATCTTCATTCATACTGCTCATATACGACTGAGCTACCCATAACGGAGGAAGTATCTGTACATACAAAGGATAGTCTTCTCTAAGAGTCACATTCTTTTCATCCGGAAGAATAAGCACTTCACCGATCGAAGTCTTTACTACCGCCGGTATAGAAGAAAATTCATAATTAAATACATCCGATCCATACTGCCCTTCGACAAGTATGGTTGATTTCTTTGAAGTAAATATCTTTAATGAAAGAGCGGTACGTAATGCGGAAACGGAATTTTTATCCAAAAAGACTGTTACGGGCGGAGATGCATAATAACGCCGCCCAGCGCCTCCGTAAAGATCCGTATTTTTGAACCGGCCTTTCACATAATAACGAATATATGCTTCTTCTTCTATAACCGAAGTTTCTAAAAGATTACGGGAACGAAGAATTTCCATTTCGTTTTCTACACTATTATTACTATCGATATAACCCAATCTTTGAAAATAGGACAGTTCACTGCTTCCGGATCCCGCTTTCCGGCTATCTCTTAAAATAACGTTCGTACTAATACTATAAACAGGGGTTGCATAACGTAAATAAAGGTACCCGCCTAATAGAAATACTATGATTGACAATACAAACCATTGCCAATAGATAAGAAAATTTATTATAAACCACTGAAAATTAATTTCTAATCCTTGATCTTTTGCACGTTCTCCCTGTTTATTATTTTCCATAATTTCCTTTTTTTTATTTATTCTGCTATAATTTCGTAAGCATTAAAACAAAAGTAACAAATGACATCATAAAAGAAGCAATCCCCAAACCATTACTCAACCATGGACCTATATCAGCCGATTGTGTTTTTTGGGTAATCGGTTGCACATAAACTATATCATTTTGCTTGAGGTAAAAATAGGGTGAAAAAATAACACTTTCCCTACTGAGGTCCAATGAAACTTCCGTATATCCTCCCCCTTCCTGTTTCGGGCGGAGCACACGGATATCATCCCGTTTGCCGCTAATAGTCATATCACCCGCTAAGGCTAAAGCTTCCAATAGATTGATATGATCTCTATTCACTGCAATTATACCCGGCCGGTTCACTTCCCCGATAAAGGAAATATTAAAGTTTAACAAACGGACGGTTACAACCGTAGGAGCCACTAATTTTTCTTTTAACCGCTCTTTTAAGTATTTTTCCATCTCGGATTGAGTGAAACCGGCCACTTTTATGATCCCTATGACCGGAAAATCAATGGTACCCTCCTTACTTACCAAAAAAGCTTGACGACCCACCCCTTGATTAATGGATAATTCCGAAGTGTTTTCAGTGTTAGCAGTCGGAACCAACGGTAAGTTATAATCCGTTGCCACTGACGATTCGCCCGGCACATTGACTGTAATCCCTAATATGTCATCCGGTTGAAAACGAATCACATTTTCTAATCGCGGAGACGGCAAATCCACTATTCTCCCTTTTCTGCTTTCTTTCGATTGCAAGTAAGTCACTTTTCTTGATGCACCACACGATGCTAATATTAGTAATAATAGCAAAGAAAAGGAATAAATCCCAAATTTAATCTTCATTTTTGTATCTCGCATTTCTTTTTATCAATGTATATCCTCCAGCTAAAAGACTTAATATGAAAATACCTTCACCAATCGGCTCGTACTTATCTTTTCCTTCAGGATCCATGTACTCACGATCACCGGGTTCTCCCGCGCCACCACCCCATGATTCATTATCATCGGCCCTGAGTAGTTTGTTGGAATTCGAATTGGCTACAATATTATCATTATTAGTTGTTGCCGGCTTATCATCAAAAAGCCCTTGGGCCTGTAAATTTAGTCCGGCAAGCATCAAAGAAACTACAAATATAGCGCTAATTTTAGATTTTAGTTTCATTTTTATCTTTTTTATATGTTATTATTTCAGTTAAAATACCATTTTATAAATTTGAACCTCATTTATTACTTATTCAAGACTTTCAAAATCTTTTCACCTCCTCTTGCATTAACAATATAAACCCCTTTTTGGTTCAACGCCACCGAATAGGTATTGCCGGAAGCCATACCTGCAGCAATAATGCGTCCCGTTACATCCAATACCTGTACTTTATCACCTTGATGCAGATTCTTTACCGTCAATATATTATTTGTTGTATAAGCATATATTTCCGGCGATTTCATTGGATCGTCGACAGATGTTACTACATCCGTGTTGAAGTATATAACAAAACGATCTTCTGCGCTAAACGCTTTAGCAGCCTGGAAATGATAATCATATTGAACTAAATCGGTCTTTTTATTGGTCTCTTTATCCCACAACACCGCATTCTTGATCGATTCTTTCGTTATTACTGTTTGTAGAGAGAATATATATTCACCTGCAGCAGGAACATTTACACCTAAAGAAACTTCATTGGGATTATACGGCAAGGCATCGATAAATAGAAGATTATTGGCATCGCTACCTTCTTCCTGAGCAATAGCCCATATCACCGATTTCGTATTACTCGAGGTAAGTAGCGTATATTCGTCTTCCGATGTTTTAAAGAAATTACTATAGTTATTATTGAATTTGAAATAAACCGGTACGGCTTTATTCTCAGCCATTGTCTTAGCATCGATCAATTGCAATTTGACTTCATCGAAAGAAACGTCCGTCGATGAACGAAACAGGTAGGAAGGATCGTCTATTCCAAGCGTAAGACCCGTCGTACTCGGACTCCCTAAATAGGTAAATCCATCGGTAGCCTCAGTGGTACTCGTCGTCTGTACAAAAATCGGTGCATAAGGCCGTAATGTACCTAATCTACTGGCATCAGTCAAATTGAATGGCTCCCAGTCGCTACCTCCATCATCCCAATAAAAAATACCATCTCTATCATAATTAATGGAGGCAGAAGACATTTTGAAGTTGGTAGTATTTAATCCTCCAATAGCATTCCAGCCTTCCGACTTATGAGTTAAAAAGCTATCATGATTGGTAGCTTGCGTATAAGTAAGACTCACTGTTTTGTTTCCAAGTTTTAATATACCGGTAGTATCCGTAGCAAAAAAGTCGACAGAGAAAGACATTCCTGTCGTATCAGTCGCGGCAGGAACTAAAGAGGTCAATTTAACAGCAACTCGACAAGCTTGCCCTCTGGTTAAAGTAGTTATTGCCGGATCTATTTTCCACGTCGGGTCGGTTACCGTTCCCCTATCGCCTTGGTCAGCTCTTTGTTGAGGGTCGTATACTTGAACTTCGAAATTGACATTTCGCGTCAAATGTTGACTATTCAGAGGATTTACTAAACCGGATGCATTAGAAGCGTTTTGCGTAGCTACAAGCACATCAAAAGGAAATGACATCATATACCAAGAATTACTATTAACAAATGATTTACGCACAGCTATTGTATTCGCCGATGCAGCGTTCATATTCATTAATAAACCTTCCGAATAATCATTCGAATACAAAATAAGGGAATCCATTTTTAGATATCCTTCGTTATATACTTTTCCCGTGTCCAAAGGAAGCGCCTTGATATGCACAGTCCCCATCGATATCATATCACCACCGTTATAAACATCGCCAATAATAGTCATCGGTAGCGTCGGTGATGTTTGGCTCCATAAACTAACAGCCATTATTGATGATAAAAAAATAGTAAATAATCTTTTCATATTGCATTTGTTTTATTGTTGTTCATTTTTATTCAGTTTTTCCTTTAGTACCATTTCAGCCCATATATTAGCTCGTTGTATTTCCATGCTATCAGTGACATCCACATCAAATTCGGTTTTTAGATCCGGAATAATTAAAGTGCCCAAAAGAGATTTGGAAATATTAAGCGGAGAACTCAGTTTATCTTTATTCGCTTCATAAATATAGATCCAAAAGGCCGGATTTCCATAATGTTGTTCTGCTAACGAAGGGAGACTGATGGATTCATTCGATAAAATTACTTCCGCCTGCTGCTGCTCGTCTTCATTCTTTGTTTTATTAGAATGGATAGTCAACACTACAACAAATACAACAGCGACGATAATAGCGGAAAATAATAAAACGTTCCTTAGTTTTATGGATGGCCTCCTTTCATGACTATGACTATGAGTATGCTCATGAATCGCGCCCTCCTCCTCAAGATTAGGGCGTGACCGATGGTTTGAGGATCCGTTATAATATCTATCATCCTCACCTTTGGTAGCTTTTGCTGATTCAGGTTTTTGAGAGCTTGCAACCGAAGGTACTTTCATTGTTAGAATTTCAGTCTTTGGCATTTTTTTTGGTTCATTTTTACTAATACTTTTCGTATTGGGCAAATTTTCTTTTGTATTTTTTTTTACGTTTTCGTTTCCCTCTTCTTTATTTAGTATTTTTCTTAAATAAGGGGACAATATAAATGATATATATATTTCCCCATTTTCCTTTTTAACAGAACGAAAAATGCCGATTTGGCTTAAATTTACGATCTTTTCTTCTTTTAGAGGCTCAGAGATGAATGTATAAAGAGCATTCGCTTCTTTATTTCTATTCATCCCTTCCGTTTTACTTTTCCCAGTGGATTTAAATAAGACAGTATGTTTTTCACCTACAGATTTTACTTCTAAATAACCAAAGTCGGGAATCTCGACAATTTCTCCTTTTAATAGAGATTCTATCATAAATAATTCCATTGTTTCAATTCCCGTTTCTTCACTCATAGAAATACCTTTTTGTCATTCTTTGATTAAATTAAAAATAAAAAAACCCGTAAGTAACTCTCCCATTATCAAAAAACCGAAAACACTTCAAGCATTATCCTCGAGAAGAGATGTAATCAAGTTCTCTTTCAATAAAAGGAATATCGTCGTCGTGTATTCTTTTTTGAATATCAGATAAGATTGAACTTAACGTATTTAAATAGTTTGCTTTATATTCATCGTAGATCTCCTCCATTAGACCTTGTTCTTCATATAAAGATGATATATTATCATCAAACTTCTGAGTCAAAAACTTAAAGTCATTTTCAAACGCTGTTAATAATGATAAGAACTGCTCCAAAACAATTTTTTGATGAGCAAATGATGTCTGCCTTGCCATAAAATAATAAATTTAATTTAAAATATTCCAGTATAATTAAGTATTCTTCATGAAAAACTCAACAAAGGTAATACCATTTATGCAATACTCGATCATTTATTTTTACCTTTTTGACATATATTTTTACCTTTTCTGTATGTTCATATTAATTTATCGTATTTCGTGCTAAAATTTCAGTGGGAGGAGACCCTAACTGGATTTTACAAAATACTGAAAAATGCTGATAGGATGAGAATTTGTATTCATTGGCAATTTCTTGTAATGATTTAATCCCCCTGCTGATTTCTGTAGAAATTTGTTTTGCTTTTTGCCTCTGCATCCATTTATATGGGGAGTCATTAAAACATTTTTGAAACTTTTTGATGAATCCCGATGTAGAATAATTAGCAGATTTTGCCAAATCCTGCACGTTTTTTGCACACAAATAATTATTCATCACAAATCTCTTGAATTGAATATCTTTTGATACGATACACTGCAAAAATCTAATTAAATCAGTCACCGGATAATAATAGAAGAGTAAAAAAAACAACTCCTTCCGTTTCAGTTCAAAAAAGCGATTGGGAAAAATATCTTCCTTGATATAAATGTCCACCAAAGCGAGGTAACGAACAATGACTTTTTTCGATGATAGTTTAAAAAATTCCTCCAAAACAGAACCCTTTTGATTATGATTTTGCAAAGCCAAATCATCGATCCATTTTTGCTCATCATACCAAGCTTCCATCGGAACATGACAAATAAGTAAATGCGTTTGTTCCAACATGGTAATCTCATACGAGTTATCAATCTGGGACATAAACATCTCACAAGAAAAAACGGAGTGTGTTTCCGTGTTATTTATTTTTAATACGACACACCCCGTGATAACAAAAAAAATCATCGGATTGAAGTACATTTGGCTCTCCATTTGATACCCTTTCGGCAAAATCAAACTTTCCCAAATTTTTTGATTTTTTAATACTTCTTCCGTATTTCCCATCAATCAATATAATCAATTGTTTCTTCACCAATAAGTTGACGTAAAGTATTTTTCAACTTAATGTACTGGATAAATAAATCATGTTCTGCAATATGATCATTATCATGCATCGGACTCTTAAAGTAAAAAGATAACCACGATTGGATACCACTCAATCCTGCGCGTTTAGCTAAATCTGAAAATAATACCAAATCCAAGCAAAGTGGAGCAGCCAAAATAGAGTCACGACATAGAAAATCAACCTTTAATTGCATCGGATAGCCTAACCAACCGAAAATATCAATGTTATCCCATCCTTCCTTGTTATCTTTGCGCGGCGGATAGTAGTTTATTCGAACTTTATGATAAATGTTTCCATAAAGTTTAGGATAAAGATCCGGCTGCAAAATGTTATCGATGACAGACAATTTCGATTCTTCTTTGGTTTTGAAAGAACCCGGATCGTCCAATACTTCTCCATCCCTGTTGCCCAAGATATTCGTAGAAAACCATCCACTTAAACCCAACATTCTGGTTTTCAGCATGGGCGAGAGCACGGTTTTCAACATCGTTTGACCCGTCTTAAAATCTTTTCCGCAGATGGGTGTCCGGGTTTGTGCCGAAAAATCCCACATTGCAGGCATGTCGACTGTTAAATTGGGCGCACCACTTATATAAGGAATGCCTTCTTCCAGACAAGCATAAGCGTAAATCATAGAAGGCGCTATTTCAGGACTGTTTTCTTTCATCGCTTGTTGCAAAGCAGGAAGGGTTTGATGCACATCGCTAATTTTAGTGTATACTTCCGTGCTTCCACACCAGATACACACGATCCTATCCACCTGATTGGTTTCTTTAAACGTCTGAATATCCTTGCGAATAGCTTCTTTCAAATCCCATTTGGTAGGAGCTTCTTTCACCCAGGTTCCATGCAATCGTTTGACAAAATTTTGATCAAATACCGCTTTCATAGGTTTAAGTGCTTGTAACTCATCTTTTACTTTGTCCAAGTCCTCGACTGTTAGCACTTCTGCATGACGAGCAGCTTCATAAGCGTTATCTTCAAAAATATCCCATCCACCAAAAACCAAATCATCCGGCTTTGCTAATGGCACAACATCTTTGATTTTTAGAAACCGATTTTCTTCTCGCTTGCCCAACCGCATGGTTGCCAATTGAGTAATTGAACCCACAGGTACTCCCAATCCTTTACGGGTAATAAATGTTCCTGCAATAAACGTCGTAGCGACTGCGCCACCTATACCAATGACCAAAACGCCAAGTTTGCCTTTAGCATCTTCTATTTGCATCTTTTCCATAACAATTATATTAAATCTTACATCTTAAATTTTATATCTTAAATTCTATATCCTTTGAGGCTTCAAAGTTATAATATTTTTAGCAAATCGAATCATTTTTGATTTGATTTTTTTAAAATTCACTTGATTTCATTGGTTATGAATTGAATTATTATTACTTTTGCGATTCATTTTGATTATTAATGGAAAAAATTACCGCAATTATCAACCCTGTATCAGGCACAACTTCAAAAAAACATATTCCGATCTTGCTGGATCATTATATTCCTTCGGATAGTTTTGAAAAGCAGTTTTTTTTCACGGAATATCAAGGACATGCATTTGAACTGGCAAGTCAGGCGGTTAAAGAAAAAGCCGATTATGTGATTGCAGTTGGGGGTGATGGTACAGTCAATGAAGTAGCGCGAGCCTTAATCGACTCCAATACTATATTAGGAATAGTACCTATGGGATCGGGCAACGGATTGGCAAGAGACCTGGCTATTCCGATGGATAGTCGCAAAGCATTAGAAGTGATATTGGAACGTAACATAAAAACCATTGATTATTGCAAAGCAAACAATCGTATTTTTTTCTGCACATGCGGTGTTGGATTTGACGCTTCAGTCAGCGAACGTTTTGCTAAAAGAAAGCATCGAGGTCCCTTATCGTATATGAGAAGTGTCCTTACCGAGTATTTGCGATTCAAACCGGATACGTATGAGATCGTTTTTGAAAACGAGGTTCTCAGTAAAAAAGCTTTCTTGGTGACTTGCGCCAATGCCTCGCAATACGGGAACAACGCTTATATTGCGCCACAAGCCGATATGAACGATGGGATGATGGACGTAGCCATTTTATCGCCTTTTTCCCCTTTAGACGTCGGACACTTAGTGATCCAAATGTTTACGAAACAAATAACAAAAAACCGCAAATTACAATATTACCGGTCTAAAAAGCTGTCGTTGAGAAGAGCCAAACCCGGAATCGTGCACATCGACGGTGAACCTGTATATATGGATAAAACCATTTCGCTGGAAGTTTTCCACGACGGACTAAACGTCATTGTCCCACCCGACCGCACCCTACCGGTTTATAGTGTTGCGTCTTTTTTTAATAATCTCTCCTATTGGTGGAAAAAAACAATCGAATGAGACGGAAGAATTTCTTTCATATAATTATTGCGACAGGTTTTGGCTCCGGTTATTTTCCCAAAGCACCCGGCACGGCGGGAGCTGTTTTGGCAACGCTCCTGTGGATGGGGATTTCTTTGATAGGAACTCCTTCTCAATTATTCATTGCAACTGCACTGTTAATAATCGTATTTACTTGTCTTGGCGTTTGGTCGTCCGGAGTTATGGAAATCTATTGGGGAAAAGATCCGTCGAAAGTAGTGGTAGATGAAATGGTAGGAGTATGGATTCCGCTTTTGTCCGTGAATAACAATAACAGGCATTACCTGTATTACGCAATAGCCGCTTTGCTTTTGTTTCGTCTATTCGATATATTTAAGCCTTTAGGTATTAAAAAAATGGAAGCCATTGAGGGTGGATGGGGAATCATGCTCGACGATATACTAGCGGGATTATACAGTTTGTTCATTTTATACGGAATAAAATGTTTCATTGGATAAAAAAAACAGTTCAAATAGTTTCTGTCAAAGGAGGGATTTTCACTTTCCTCCGCGCCCAAATATCGTCTCAATTGGCAAGTATTACCGATTTTCTGGTTACCATTGTACTGGCTAATTTCTTTAATCTTTTTTATGTCTATGCCACCTTTATCGGATCGGTCTGTGGAGGTATGACGAATTGTGTTGTCAACTATCGGTGGACTTTCAAAGCGATGGATGTAAAGAAGCGCTATGTTGCCATTCGCTACTTAGTAGTATGGGGGGGAAGTATTTTTCTGAACACGTCCGGCATTTATTTAATGACGGAATTATTAAAAAGGATCCCTTTATTAATGAAAGTCCCTGATTTCTTTTATGATAATATCTTTATAATATCTAAAATTGTAGTTTCCTTGCTTGTCGGATTTGTTTGGAACTACAATATGCACCGGCTATTTGTCTTCAAAAATTTACATTTGAGACGTTTTTTTGAACGAATAACGAAAAAAACGAGTGATAATACGGAATAATTCAGTACTTTTGAACTCAAAATGAACTACCGATTTAGGAAAATCATTTACTTAAATTTTTTAACTCAATGAAATTGAGAGATTTTGTTCAACAAATGATTTATAAAATCATCAATCCGGGAGTAAGCGGTTTAATCAAACTGGGTATAACTCCGAATTTTGTCACTGCAACGGGTTTAGTTATTAATATAATAGCGACTGTCATCCTGATTTATGGCGCAGCTCATGGCGTTCGTGGAAATTTCTCATACGTTGGATGGGCAGGAGTCGTTATCTTATTTGCAGGTTTGTTTGATATGTTGGATGGGCAAGTAGCACGTATCGGTAAAATGACTTCGCGGTATGGAGCGCTGTTTGATTCCGTTCTTGACAGGTACAGTGAATTAATTGTCCTTTTCGGTATCTGTTATTACCTTATTTTTCAAGGATATTTTTTCAGTTCCATGTTTGGATTTATAGCGCTGATCGGCTCCATGATGGTTAGTTATGTCAGAGCGCGCGCCGAAGGATTAGGAATTGACTGTAAAGTCGGTTTTATGCAACGCCCCGAACGGGTGATTTTGATCAGCGCAGGCGCAATCCTTTGCGGAGTTTTTTACTATTTTGCCGGCGATTACAAACTTTACGTTTCCTGGCTTTCGGTTCCCATATTTGAACCGGTGGTTATTCTTGTCATTCCTTTAGTTATTGTTGCGATATTCTCAAACGTTACCGCTATCGGCCGGCTCAATTACTGCCGGAAAGTGTTGAAAGAAGAAGATAATCTACAATGAAAGTCAAGATTACGTTTCCACCGCTGCTGGATAGCATTATTACCCTAAGTATTATTGCTGTTTTCAGTGTATTGACTGCTATTTTTGTCGGTTTTCGTACAGAACATTTTCTTCTGATCATTTTTTTTGCCATCCTCTTCTTTCTAAACAAAGAATCCAGAAAATTAGCAGCGGCACTGCTACCCTTTCTCATTTTCGGCATTTCGTATGATTGGATGCGCGTCTTTCCAAACTATACGGTCAATTCAATTGCCATAGAGGAATTATATAATGCGGAAAAAACAATTTTCGGTATCATCCGTGAGGGTGCCAAACAAATCCCTTGCGAATATTTTATGGCACATCAGCATCCGGTTGCTGATTTTTTCTCAGGAGTTTTTTACTTAGGTTGGATACCTATACCGCTAGGTTTTGCCATGTATCTGTATTTGAAGAAAAAAAAGAATACCTATCTACGGTTTGCCCTGGTCTTTCTATTTACAAATCTCCTCGGTTTCGTGTGTTATTATATTTATCCGGCAGCCCCACCCTGGTATGCTATGAACTTTGGATTTGATCCTATTTTATCAACTCCCGGAAATATGGCAGGTTTGGCACGGTTCGATCAATTGATCCACTATCCTTTGTTTGAGTCGATTTACGGACGAAATTCGAATGTGTTTGCGGCATTTCCCTCCTTACATTCCGCTTATTTGTTAATTACACTGTTTTATTCCATCCAGGGAAAAAGTCCGATAACCATTTCCGCCATCATTGCATTCTTTATGGTTGGAATTTGGTTGACGGCGGTTTACACAGCACACCATTATATCATTGATGTTTTAGGAGGAATCGCATGCGCATTTGCGGGAATTTTCCTGTTCGAATACGGATGGATGAAACTTCCTTTTTTCCGGCGGTTTTTCAACAAATACCTGAGTTACATTATTTAGATACTATATGAAAGAAAAATTAATCACAAAGGACGATATTAGCAATTTGCATCCCGTCTTGCGGGGACGATGGGGAAATGGGCTTCTGAAAATGATTTTCAGTATAACCGGAATGAATAAAATTAATGATATTTACGACGGATCCAAACATCACACGGGAGTAGGATTTGTAACCCATTTACTCGACAGACAAGGCATCGTCCGTATTGTAGAAAACGATGAAATTCTGGACTTATTTCAAAATCAACCCTTTATTACGGTATCCAACCATCCGTTCGGCCATATCGACGGTATTATGGTTATCAGTGTAGTTGCCGCCAAGCGCAACGATTTCCGGGTGATGGTCAATTGGATGTTGAATCGTATCGACACGATGGAGGAAAATTTCATCGGAGTGAATCCTTATGCCAAGGATAGTAAAATGGCAACCGCAAAATCCAGTGTCGGAGGCGTGAAGCAATGCTTGGAACATATCAGAGGGGGACATCCGCTCGGATTTTTCCCGGCAGGCGGCGTCTCGTCTTCCCATCTAACCTATACCAAAGACAGGGAATGGCAAATTCCCGTATTAAAATTGATTAAGAAAGCCAAAGTGCCTGTTATCCCCATGTATATTTCAGGAACAAATTCCTGGCTATACCGTTTTATGGGATTCATCGACTGGCGGCTGCGCATGGTTCGCTTATTTCATGAAGTGACCAATAAAAGAGGAAAAAAGATATACATCCGGTTCGGAAATCCCATTTCAGTAGAAGAACAATCGCAATTTGAAAACATCGAAGCTTTCGGGGAATTTTTGAAAGAGAAAACTTACGACCTTCAAACGGAAAGAAGTCCCGGTGTGTTTTAGTGGCGCTTTATCCGTCATCGCGAACAGAGAAGCAACAATCCATACTATTTTTCACATAGACTACTTCGGTCAATTACCTTCGCAATGACAATACTACAGGTTTTCATCCTTCGTTAAATCCAGCTTTTCATTATCGGATCCCCGCTCGAAATATTGCTTTTTCAGAGGATTCGCATAGATTTCACTGTCCAGCTTCCGGGTTTTGAAAATATCAATGGCAGCATATAACGCATTTCGAAAAGAGACCTCCGAGCTTTCATTTTTACCTGCTTTTTCATACGACACACCTTGATCGGATGCCGTCACAATATAAGGAAAATCAGCCCAATAACATATTCCTCCTTCAAAAGCAATGGAGTGGAAAGGAATCAGTCCCTGGTCGTAATACATGGCAAGTATTGCATCGAACTTCAGGTATTCGTCGGTTCCAAAAAAATCATCGGCAGAATAAGGTCCAAAACAGATAATGCCTGCATCGTTAGCGGCTTTTATGGCAGGGAGAATCACTTCGTTTTCTTCCTTTTCAAATGTTTTTTCTTTAATTCCTGCCCCCGGATTTAAAGATAAAACAGCAATACGTGGCGTAGTAATCATGAAATCATGGATCAATGTCGATTGCAACGTTTTTATTTGCCGACTTACCGAATCTACCGTCAATTGAGATGCTACTTCCGACAATGGAATTTTATCGCTTGCCAAAGCAATCCGTAAGGTATCACTAATCAACATTCTCAACGGATGCTTTTCCGGTGCGGCAAAATCGCGCAACTTGCCCGTTTCGTCCCCATTGGCCGGTGCCATAACTAATACGTCAATAATGCCTGAATGTAAATCTTTGAAAGCTCTTCGAAGAGCTTCTTTCGCTAATGATTCGGACTCGGGAGTGAAACGGCCAAAATCTACCGTCATCTCATCGCTTCCGCAATTAATAATATTCAACCGATTCATTCCGGCATCTTCGGCATGACCGATCGTATTAAAATTCACAGGGGAAAGATTCATCGCTTTGCGGTGGTAAGCCAACGCTTTCGAAGATCCATAGATAACAGGGATACCCAATTCGAAAATCCGTATATCCTCAAATGTCTTTAGTATTAATTCGTAAGCTATGCCGTTACAATCGCCGTGGCTGATTCCTATCTTTATTATCTTTTCACTCATTTCTTTTCATTTAAAAATCGATACGCAAAGGTAAAGAATAATTATGAATTATGAATGATGAATGACGAATTGTTGTCTCAATCAAACAAAAATGAAGCAGGACTATTTATTCATACTAATTCATAAGAGTAGATAGCATCCCGCAGGCGGCTAAAATATCTTCGCCGCGCGACGAACGGATGGTAGAAATAATCCCATGGGAAGATAGATAATCCCTGAAAGGAATCATATTCTCTTGATTTGTTTCAGGTAAATCCACTCCCGGAACCGGATGATATTTAATCAGATTTACCCTGCAACGGATTCCGGATAACAAATGCGCCAAGTCACGTGCATGTTTCCGGTCGTCATTCAAACCACCAAACAGAATATATTCAAACGAAATCCTTCGTTGACCCGAGAAATCATATTCTTTAATTAATTCAATGACTTTCCCGGCAGGGTATATTTTCTCTACAGGCAACAGCGAAAGCCGTTCTTCGTGATAAGGCGAGTGAAGACTAATGGCAATATGGCAATCCGTTTCCTCCAATAAGCGCTGAAGCTTCGGTAGGATTCCGACGGTTGAAACCGTGATTCGTCTCGGACTTAATGCTAAACCGTAGTCAGCAGTCATGATTTCCAACGTTTTGAATAGCTCGTATTCGTTATCCAAAGGCTCTCCCATTCCCATAAAAACATAATTGGTAATTCGTTCGCATTCAGGAAGAGACAAGATTTGGTTCAAGATTTCACAAGCTGACAATTGAGCATTGAATTTTTGTTTTCCAGTCATGCAGAACAGGCAATTCATTTTGCAACCTACCTGCGATGAGATACAAATGGTCGCTCTTTCTTTATCAGGGATATAAACTGTTTCAACAAATTTACTTCCCGTAACAGGGAATAAATACTTCCGGGTTCCATCGGCTGAATTTTGCCATTGTACATAATCTTGACGTCCGACCGTATGACGTTCTTTCAATTTTTCTCTCAGTTTGAGTGAAAGGTTGGTCATTTCGTCAATGGTACGGACTTTTTTTTTATACAACCAATCTGTTATTTGTTGAACAGCGAAGGAGGGCATTCCTCCTTCGCCGGTAATTATTTTAAGTTCGTCTTGCGTTAGCCCTAATAGCTGCATCTTAATAAAAACGACTCCGATTATCTTGTATGGTTGCCTTTTCTTTTAATAAACTGCTATTTTGAATAATTTGCATAAACCGGTAGCTGTTTTGCATATCCATTTGCTGTCGCTGAGTGTCTTCGTTAAAAGTCTGATTCGTTTTATTTTTAGCAGTTAGCGACAAGACATACACTGCATTTTTACCTGCAAAAGGACCGGTAATCTGGCCTACTTCAGAGGCAATCGCCCGTACATTCACTATCGGATCCGTACCGATTCCTACAATACGGGGAGTGGCAAATGTAACGAATTTCACTTCTTGCAGCTTTGAATTCATCGCGCTGACATAATCGTCCATCAAATTCAGCTTTTTTGCATTAAGAGATTCTACGATTGTCGCTCCTTTCTTTTCATTAATCAGTTCTCTTTTCAACATATCGGAAACATCTTTCAGTGGACGGAAGCCTGCTTTAAGTTCGCCTTCCAAAGCGGCTACAATGAAGTAAACACGATTGCATTCAAATATATCGGAAATATCGCCTTTGTTATGACTGAATGCCCACTTGATTACTTGCCGCGAGTTTTCAATAGAAGACAGATTATTCTGATTTTCAAATACCGGTACGTTCGTTCGGCAGATATATCCTGCTTGTGCAGCCGCCGATTGAAACAGATCCAGTTTATTATTTTTAGCAATATATTGATTCAAAGTGTTGTACAATTTATTATAGGTTTCCGGACTGGGTGTTACCTCTCTCCGAATCTCGCCGATCTTGTATTTCTTTACCGGCTTGGTCTTTTCAACAATCTGCATTAAATGAATTCCCTGCGAAGACTTAATAGTAAAAAGATCATTTACTTTGGCATCAAAGATGGGATCCATATTCGGAAATCTTACAGTGGGATTGTTATATAATGAAATTTCGGTTTGCCAGCCTGCATCTCCATTGGATTGTTTGTTTGTGAAAGCCAAAGCTACATCGGCAAATGATTTGCCGGAATGAATTACTTGAATTAAACTGTCGATTTGCGGTTTCACTTTTTCTTCATCCAACGAAGGAAACATGATTTGATTCATTTTTACGGAATCCGGACCTTCTTTCACACTGATTAATTTATACATGTTGTAGGTCGTATTTGTTAAGACAGGCCCTTCAACAGTTCCTACGGAAGCATGTTCCACAAAATTCCTCATTACGTTATTTAAATGAGCAGCCGAAACATACGCATCGACAAAAAGGGTGTCGGAATTGTCATTAATCAAATCGGCCGGATTGGCTGCATTTGTAAATTCGTCTTTTATCTTTTCCAACTGAGCGGCAATGTCGGAATAATCCGTTTCGCTCGGTACGATATTGACGGCAATGTAGCGGATAACTTTTGCATGATCTTGTTTAAAGTCGTTCTTTCGCGATTCATACAATTTATTAATTTCGGAAGTGCTTACGGAAACGGTAGTATCAGGAAGCGAGCCAAAAGATTGAGCAACATAATTAAAGTCCACATTCACCGCATTATTGTTGAATGCAGCTTTAGCATCCAAGGCATTCGCAGCAATACCCGAAACAACTAATGTAGAAAATTTATCAAGCAATTTTTGTTCGGCAACCTCTTTTTCAATCGTTAACCAAATATCTTTGTATTTTTGAAGTGTTTGTTGCTCTTCGGGAGAATACATTGTCCAATCATCCGCTTCAATCTGTTGAAGGAAGCGGATCAAAATATTTTTATCGAATACGCCGGTTTGCTGATTCTTAAAGATCGGTATCTGTTGAATTGTCGGAGAGATATTATTTCCCATAAGCAAATCGCTAAGTTCATCATTCCCCACTACAATACCTATCCGTTTACTTTGTTCGTCCAATAAAATTTTGCTAATCATTCGATCAAAAACCATTTGACGGATTTGATTTTGCTGGTCCTCGTTCGGCGACCCTCCGGAAGAAGCTTTGTAATTATTTACAGCCGTTTCCTGTTCCTTTTGAAATTCTTGAATACCTATTGACTGACCATCAACTATAGCTATTTTTTCTTTGGATTGACGAAAAAAGGTCGATCCCGATCGAAGAAAGTCGCCAATAATAAACGCAAATAAAGCAAGGCCTACCACACCTACCAATAAACCGGCTTTACTTCTTATTTTTTCTAACGTTGCCATTGAATTTGTATGTTAATTAATTTATTTTTTCGGAAATTGCGCACGAAGGTACAAAATTTTGTTTTATTAACAGCAAGATTTTTAATAAATTTTTATTTTCCATTCACTTTAAGCTTGACTAATTCAATTTTTGTTTGGGTTACCCGCAGAATCTTAAATTCCAGTCGATCGATTATAACCGTCTCATTCAGTTTGGGAAAATTCTGATAGTGATTCAAAATATACCCTGCAACCGTTATGTATTCATCCGATTCGGGGATGCCGGTATCAAACATGTCATTCAACCGGTCGATCTCCATTCGTCCGGAAACCACATACGTGTTTTCGTCTATTTTTTTAGCAGTAAACAACTGCGTGTCGTGTTCATCTTCAATTTCTCCGAAAATTTCCTCTACTAAATCTTCCAGCGTAACCATACCGGATGTTCCGCCAAATTCATCCACGACCACTACCATGCTCCTCTTTTCAGCAAGCATCGTTTTCATTAACTTATTGGCTGCCATATTTTCAGGAACTACGATTAAAGACACGATGGATTGCGTCCAATTCTCCGGCTGGCTAAATAATTCCAAAGAATGAATATATCCAATAATATTATCGATATCGCCATCGTAAACAACGATTTTTGAAAATCCTGTTTCGACGAATTTAGAAGTAAGTTCTTCCAAAGTCGCTTCCTTACCTACGGCGGTGATCTCTGTGCGCGGCACCATGCAATCCCGAACCTTTACCTGTGAAAATTCCATGGCGTTTTGGAAAAAACGTACCTCTGTGTCTAATTCAACATTTTCAGGCGTTTCATCAATCGTCTTTTGGATAAAATAGTCCAAGTCGTGCCGCCCAAATTGTTTGTAATTGACAACGGATTGTTTGATTCCAAACATGCGAAATATCAGGCCGGCAATCCAAGATGAGAATCTTGAAACAGGATACAAAATAATATAGACTATATATAAAGGTATAGCAAACAACGAAAGGAAAAAATTCGGTTCAACACGCGCCACTGTCTTAGGTATAAATTCTCCTGCAAAAAGGATAAATAAGGTAGCTATTAGCGATTGAATCAGCAAGGTAAGTAAAGCGCTCGAAAAATAGGGCGCCATCAAAGGCGTAAGCGCACGAGCCGTAAACAAACCGTAAATAACCAATACGATGCTATTTCCAAGCAGCATGCAGGAAATGAATTGATTGGAATTGGAATAAAACCGGTTAAGTATTCTCGATGTAATACTTGCTGTTTTGTTTTCTACCTCGAAAAGCAGTTTGTTAGAACTGACAAAGGCAATTTCGGCCGCAGAAAAGAATGCGGAAAACACCAAAGTAATCCCTATTTCCAACCATAAATTACTCATGAAGCTGCAGTATGCTATCCGAACGGGCAATATCTTGCCGAAGCGAATCGGTGGATTCTTCTACATTAAATTCGCCTTTCATCGAAAACAGACGAATGATATTTAGTTGCCGGTCGGCTTTAAAACCGTTGCGCCCATACGAAATGTTTCCGTCGGGTTCCACAATTTTTACCGGCTTATCGGTATAGAACGCATTTACCGAATTCGGCGGAGCTTTTGTGTCCCAAAATAATTCAGACGTTTCGAAAGTACGACCTTCCATATTTTTAACAACTACATTTCCAACAGCACGCCAAAGCTCTTTTTTTACGTAATTGTAAGCGGTATCAGCGACAATACTTCCTTCTACATTAAAGAGAGAATCGAAACGCTCCACATGAATCCCTTTGGGAAAAACATTTACATTTCCTTCGTCCTTCATTGAATAAGTGTCCCATACTTTTGCGTCCAAACGGTAACGAGTTATACCCGAATCCGATACCAACGACGATACATCTTCCGTATGAAGAATCGGAATTGCTTTAACATCGACAGATACTAATGGGATATTTTTTTTGTTCGAATTACAGGATACCGTTACTATACAAAAAACTATCGTAAAAATTACTGTACTTTTCGTTTGAAGAACCATAATTCATTGAAAGTATAACTCAGCGATATTTTGAAATGCTGTTCATCGATAAGCGTATTCGAATCCGGCCGGATGAGCGTGTATTCAAAGGCTAAATTGATAAACGATCGTTTATCCTGCATGGGAATGCCAAATCCCAAATCGGCCCCATATTCGCTGTATTTTGAATTCTGTACTTTCAGGTAGGAATTGACATAATATAAGCCCGCACGGTATCGCATTTTTTGTAACAAATTATTACCCGTACGATTCGGAATGAATTCGCCTCCCGCATTCAATTTCAAACGATTATTAAACGCACCCGTTTGATCGAAATATTTAACATCAGCCCATCGCTGATATAGGAGGTCGGCGCCTACCGTCACTCTACCCAATCGATTATAGGTAAATCCCAGCCCGAATGATTCCGGCAATTCAAACACCGAGTCCGAAGAAGAGGTTGTCTGGCTGTCCATGATCATTCCCGAAGAAGGATCTACTCGATAAACACCTGAAGTTGCTTTGGCGCTAAAGCGCGTTTTAGGGGTATAAACAGCTCCGATGGTTATCGTTTTAAACTTTCCAACAGGCTGATGATACTGTATACCAAAATCATACAAAAATCCATACGAACGAAGCGTATCAATCCAGGTTGTATTATAATTATTGGAGGATCCAAAGGTAACCAAATTGCTATGGGTAATATCGCCAAACAAATACGACAGCTTTACGCCGAGGGAAATACGATTCAAAAAATCGTAGGATATGGAACCATATACCCGGCTTTGGCCTCCCCGACCGGAGGATATATACTGAACTAAACCCTGATCAACCGGTAAGCGGGAAGTATCCGAATAATTGTATCCCACGTACGAAACCGGTTCAAACCCAACACCAACCCCTAATTTTTTAGCTATCGGAAATTGCATGGCAATGTTTTCCAAATTTCCATTTATGTCCCGTTCTTTATTATTTAGAGCATCACTGAACCAGGATACCTGGCCTGAAAAGCCAAAATCAAACATAAAGGTCATTGAATCAACGGAAGAATACGAAGCCGGATTCATTGGATTGATCATTTGAGAATTTCGTAAACCGTAACCGATGCCACCCATTCCCCGCTGAGAAACAAACGCTTGATCTGCCAGAATTCCATATCCGTAACGTGTATAAGGAGAATTTGTACTGTTTTGAGCAAACGCCATACAGGGAATCATTAATGCAATAATTCCAAGAAAAATTGATTTAATTGTATGCATATTCGTATTTCAAAATTTCATTCATTCCGTTTAGAACTCCATTTTCGCTTGCAAAGATAGAAGAATATTTTTACTTATCACTCGTTGTGTGTTATATTAACTTATTTTATCATTTCATAAAGGCTAAAATTGTTTTTTTTATTATCTTTGGGGATTGTTTAATTCGAATTTTTCGTTTATGAAGGAACAGATAAGACGCATATTGCTTTATATTAGGCCTGTCAAGGGTGTTCTTTTTTTCATGTTCCTGTTGTTCCTGTTTCATTTTTCATGGAAAATAGCGATTGACGGAGATATGGACAGTGAAAACATTTACCTTTTCGGAAAGGATATTACGCCTCCCTGGTTTTATTCTTCCTGTTACGGGCTAACACAAGCCGTAGCGTGGTTCATTCATTTATTTCCAAATACTCAAGACCTGATAGTAGAAGGAACCCGGATGAAATTTCCGACTGAGGGAAACACATGGATTCGTATTATATGGGGTTGTCTCGGTTTCAAACAAATGCTTATTTATTCCGGTGTTATGTTATTTTACTGGGGGCCACTTCTTAAAAAATTATGGTATATTCCCATGGGATGCCTTATTTTGACCGTTTACAATGTGATCCGGATAGCATCAACCGTATGGCTGACAGACGGTAATCCGGGAGTATTCCAAAGCCTGCACGACGGCATTTTACGTTATATCTACTACACGATTGTTTTTATCTTGTGGGTAGTTTGGGAAGAATTTATTGTTAAAAAAAATTATAAGTATGCCATCCGTTAAAGAAAAAATCCTAAGCCTGCGAAAAGTCATGCAGGACGAACATGTTCAAGCTTGCATCATTCCAACCACCGATCCTCACATTGGCGAATATACTCCCGGCAGGTGGAAAACCCGCGCCTGGATATCGGGTTTTACCGGTTCTGCCGGAACCATCGTCATCACATCCGACAAAGCCGGATTATGGACGGATTCCCGTTATTTTCTGCAAGCGGAAGAGCAACTCAAAGGCTCCGGTATCGAGTTATATAAGGAGGGATTACCTGATACTCCATCATTCACCGATTGGATTGTCTTGGAACTGCCGGCCGGAGATTGCGTTGGAATCGAAGGAGAAGTGTATGCCGCTTCGGAAGCAAAAGCGCTGATAGCATTTTTTTCCGAAAAGAATTTGAATGTCCGTACCGATTTTGCGCCATACGATTCGCTTTGGGAAAATCGCCCAGTCCTTCCGATGAATCCGGCATTTGTTCTTCCCGAACGTTTTGCAGGAAAATCCTGTCGTGATAAAATCAAAGAAACAGTAACTGAAACTATCAACAAGCAAGCAGACCTGACGATTATTGCCGCATTGGACGCCATCGCGTGGCTGTTCAATATCAGAGGAAATGATGTGGCATATAATCCCGTCTGCGTAAGTTACGCCGCCGTATCGGAAAAAGAGACCGTCCTTTTTATTTCTCCCGACAAACTAACGCCGGAAGTATCGGGCTATTTGCAACAGGAAGGCGTGTACACAAGCGATTATAAAGAAATTGCCGAATATATTCGCAGGATTCCTTCCGGCACCAGGGTATTAATTGCACCCTCAAAAATCAATTACCATATCTATTCGATTCTTTCGGAAAATAGCATCATCAAGGAAACGGCCGTCCATCCGGTGGATTCGTTGAAAGGCATTAAGAATGCAACCGAAATCGCCGGCATACGAAACGTCATGAAAAAAGACGGAGTGGCCATGGTGAAGTTTCTGATCGATTTGGAGCAGGCATTGAAGCATAACGAAACGATTACCGAGCTGGATGTGGAAGAAAAACTTCGAATGTACCGTTCCGAACAAGCATTTTATTTCGGAGAAAGCTTCCCTACCATCGCCGGATACGGAGCACACGGAGCCATTGTTCATTACGAAGCAACTTCCGAGAGCAATGTTCCCATCCTTCCCGACGGAACACTCTTAGTAGACTCGGGCGCACAGTATTTCGACGGGACAACCGATATTACCCGTACCGTTTCAACAGGAGAAGTTTCCGACAGGGTGAAGCGCGATTATACCTACGTTTTGAAGGGACACATTCAATTGGCATCGGCCGTTTTTCCTGCAGGAACCGTTGGAATGCAGTTGGATGTATTGGCCCGTCAAGCCTTATGGAAATCCGGGCAAAATTTCCTGCATGGAACCGGTCACGGTGTCGGCCATTTTCTGAATGTACACGAAGGGCCTCAGAGTATCCGGATGAATTACAATCCCACTCCGTTGAAACCGGGTATGGTTACTTCCAACGAGCCTGGACTTTACCTGGCAGGCGAATACGGCATCCGAACCGAGAACCTGCTTTTGACCGTTACAGCAAAAACGACGGATTTCGGCGATTTCTATGCTTTCGAAACATTGACTTTGTGCCCGATCGATACCCGCTTAATCGACTGCACTCTGCTGTTACCGGAAGAAATCGAGTGGCTGAATGTTTATCATCAAAAGGTGTATGAACAATTGGCTCCCCTACTCTCTACGGAAGAGGCGGGGTGGCTGAAAGAGCAGACAAAACCGATTTAAAAGGGGATCCCGCGTCTCAAGCGCGGGATGACATCGCAATCCACATCAAGCGCGGGATGACAACACCCATTTAAGGTTTTTCGGAATCGTAAATTTTATTCATTTTGGGGCGTATCATCAGTCGCAGCGATACATCGTAAGTGATGTAGCTCCATACCCAGTCGACAAATACGGAAACTTTATTTTTCATTCCCACAATCGACAAAATATGTACCCAGAGCCACAACCACCAGGCAACGATTCCGCCGAAATGGAGTTTCCAAATATCGGCCACCGCCGCATTCCGCCCGATGGTAGCTAAAGTACCTTTATCTTTATATATCATTTTATCTTTTAGCGGCTTCCCCATGGCTTCCCTGTTCAGGTTTTTAGCCAGATTTTTAGCCATTTGTAAAGCGACCTGTGCTACTTGCGGATGCCCTTTGGGCCAATCGGGGGAAATCAACAGGCAAGTATCGCCAATGGCATAGATGGCGTCGTATCCGGTCACGGCATTGTAGTCATCGACCAGAATACGACCTCTGTTATACGATTCATCGCTCATGCCGGGCAGGCTGTTGGGTTGAATGCCTCCTACCCAGAATACATTGCGGGAAGGGATTTTTTCACCTGTGCTTAATTCCGCCAATGAGTTTTCATAGTTTTTAACGAAAATATTCTGATGAATGATTACTCCGCGTTTTATGAGTGTCTCGGTGGCTTTAGCCGATGATTCTTCGGACATTGCCGAAAGCAGACGGGCCGATCCGTCCACCAGATGGATTTGCATTTTATTGAAATCCAATTCGGGATAATCTTTGGGTAATACGGTTTTTTTCATGTCGGCTAAGGCGCCGGCAAGTTCAACGCCGGTAGCCCCACCTCCGACGATGACAAAGTTCATCCGCTCTTCGAACTCTTCGTTTGAACGGACGCTAAGTGCTTCTTCCAAACTAAGTAATATCCGGTTTCTGGCGAGTAGGGATTCGGAAATGGATTTCAGGGCATACGTTGATTCCCGCAGCCGGTCGTTGCCAAAATAGTTTGTGTCGCATCCGGTAGCAATAACCAGATAATCGTATCGTAATGAGCCGATGCTCGTTTCGAGTATTTTATCCTTAGGAAATACCTGCTTGGCAAGACAGGTACGAAAGTGGAAGTCTTTTTTATTTTGAAAGGTTTTTCGCAAGGGATAGGCAATGGAACTGGGTTCCAGTCCTCCGGTAGCTACTTGATACATCAACGGTTGAAATTGATAGTAATTTACTTTGTCAATCAATACGATTTGAAAATAGCGGGTATTTATTTGTTTAGCCAGTTGCAATCCGGCGAATCCTCCACCGATAATGACTATCCGCTTTTTTGACCCTTTTTCGGGAATGTTGGTTATTGCTTCCATTTTGCTAATATGCTAATAAATAATGGCGTAATGTTATTTATTTCTTGCTTGCCATTTGGCTTTTACTACTTCATATATTGCCGGCATAATAGAGATAACAACAATAAGAACGACCACTTTATCGAGATTTTTTTCTATCCATTCGAGGCGTCCGATGAGAGCTCCCAATGCAGTGAAAAGGAAAACCCAAGCGACTCCTCCTATTACATTATAGGAGAAGAAATGCTTATAACTCATTTTTCCCATGCCGGCAACGAAGGGAGCAAACGTGCGAACAATCGGCACAAAACGAGCTAATATAATGGTTTTCCCTCCATGCTTTTCATAAAACTTGTTTGTTTTTTCCAAATATTCCTGCTTGAATATTTTGGAGTTTGGATTACTGAACAATTTTTCTCCGAAAAACCTACCAATCGTGTAATTGGCGGCATCGCCCAATACGGCTGCGAGCATAAGGAAAGCGGCAAGCCAATAAATATGCAATGGATTTTCGGGGCGAACGGCAATCGCTCCTGCCAAAAACAGGAGCGAATCGCCGGGAAGAAATGGGGTTACCACTAAACCCGTTTCACAGAAAATAATCAGGAAGAGGATGGCATAAACCCAAGTTCCATAATTGGTGACAAGACTATCTAAGGTGCCGCCCGTATCTCGCAGCAAATCGAGAAAGAATTTAAAAATTTCGTTTAATAACTCCATAATTCTTTTTTTACAAGGGAGTAATATTTTGCAATACGTTAGTTTCTAATTTTTGCAGAAGAGAAACTTTGACAGAGCTGATTTTAGAGAGTATACGCTGATGATGAATTGTAAATAATTTATGTGACCGAATGTAATTTTTAAAAGGTAAGGGGGAGATGCAATCTTCATCTTCAATATCAATCGACAACCCATCGTTACAGACTTTGGAAGTGATTTGAGCAATGAGATAATCACCTGTTCTATTTACAGGTTCATTGGAAATAATCAATGCCGGTCGCTTTTTAAAAGTAGAACCGTCTGTAAAAGGGAAATAAACGCTTACAACATCACCTTGTTTGTACATAGGTCAAATATAAAGATTTATAAAACATCATCCCAACAATTATCTGCGGATGAAAGCCATTCTTTTGCTAAAGATGTTTCCGCCACTACATATAAACTATTCGTTTTATCGTCATCCCAAACAATCGATTGAAGTTCATCTTTTTTAATGGACTTTAGCGTCTGTTCCATCACTAAAAATCGTTTACTTAATGGTAAGCGCTTTATTTCCTGTATTATTGTATTTACTTCCATTATTTATTTTTCCCCCTCCTTGTTAGCGTATTCCCAACGACACAAAGTTAGGCAGTTTTTTTGAAAAAGGCAAGTATGTGTCAAGAATTTGTGATTTCTTATACCACAAAGGGCTCAAAGAACAGTAAAATATGAATTTCTATCATACATTTGTACCCTTTGCGGTAAGAAATCTTTTAAACAAAAATCTTCACAAATTATTGTACGACCCGATTCAACTGAAACGTGTAAGTAAACTCCGTATCATCAGTCCAGATCAAATATTTATCCAACGGACGGGGTCCACAGCCATTGGAACCTACACCCAATGTTTTCGACGACAGACAGAAGACCGTGGCAGTGCTGGGAGGCAGATCGATCTTATATTCTACCGGCGTCATTTGCTCGTCGGTGTGGGGCAACGCGGAGAACTGCATGTGATTTTCATCGGCCTGAATGAACAGCGAAGGCATTCCGTTGCCATTCAGATCGGCCCATCGTACTTCTTCGTGATTACCGCGCTCCATCGGCTTTTCGTATTCATACTGGTTGTTTACATCCAAAGTATAAAGTCCTACATCAAAAGCGGTCTTGCGATCGGGATAATTTTCAATCGGCCCGCGACCAAAATAAGTAACCTGATCCATTTTTTTATCCAGCAACATGCGTACACCAATGCGGGCAGGGTTAATTCGCAAGCCGACAAAGTGTATTTTATTGTCAACGGAAATCGAGCCATCGCCTTTGATTAGATAAGTTGCAGTGTGGAAAGCTCCAAAGCCTTCTTTTCCATCGGCTTTTACCGTAGCGGTAATACGAACGGAAGAATTATCCAGCGTCTCTGTCTTCAAATCTACCAGCGAATATTTCAAATCGTTTAATCCAAACCGTTCCCATTGTTGATACGCCCACATATCATCGTTGCGATGCGGTGCACGCCACAAGTGAAGTTTTGGAGCGCCATCGGCAGTCAGAAGATTCACTCCGGTTTTCGTTATCTGATTCAGGAATCCGGTTTTTTTATCAAAGGTCACAGCAAATCCATCACCGGTGACGTTAATCGATTGGGCATCCTGAGTCATTTTGACCGTCTGCGTTACTTTTGTTTCGGCAACAGGCGGGGTATTTACGGGTAATTGGAATTGTTCGTAAGCTACTTCAAATCCTTTATCGGCCCATAATGTTTTTTCTTTTTGTATATAGGAAATTCGCAGAAAGTATTCGGCTCCGGGTTTCGGATTTTCGATTTTGTAGGGAACATTTACCATTCGATCGCGCCCACCTCTACGTGGATTGATTGGAGGTAATTGCAATGATCCTTTTTCTATTTCTTTCCCATTTTCGGAGAGAGTCCATGAAGCATCAAAGCCGTCGAGCGAAATGAACTGGTATTTATTTCGAATCCGTATCATGCCGGAAGCAGGATCAACCAGGTCGGTAGCAATCCATTGGAACGCTTTTTTCATTTCAGGATAATGCGGTTTGATCGTTTTCCTGTCCCATGCTACTACTCCTTTGTGGATGAAATAATGATCGTTGGGATATTCACCAAAGCCGCCACCGTAAGCCAAAATGGGATGATTGGGATCACGTTTGTTCCATAATGCCTGATCCTGGTATTCCCAAATAGCGCCACCTACTATTTCGGGGTTATCATCAAAAACTTTGGAGTATTCGTCCAAAGAGCCCATCGAATTGAACATGGCATGGGCAAATTCACAAATATAAAAAGGCTTTGTCAGTTCTTTATTTTGAGCGATTTTCGCAAAGTCGTCGGGAACGCCATACATTTTACCGTCGAAATCGGCAGGATTGTTTTTCCCGATTCCAAAGCGTTCGTAATGGACAAAACGGGTTGGATCCATCGCTTTCACCGTATCTAAGGCAGCCACAAAGTTGGAACCAACGCCACCGCATTCATTTCCGAGCGACCAGATAATTACGGAAGGATGATTTTTGAAGTTCTGGACATTGGCCACTTCCCTGTCTAAAATGGCTGTACGCATAAGCGGTTCGTCATCAAAACGGCCATCGTAACCGTGACATTCGAGATTGGCTTCGGCAACTAACCAGATTCCCCATTCGTCGCAAAGTTCGTACCAGCGCGGATTGTCGGAATAATGGCAGGTTCGTACATGGTTGCAATTGCCTTGCTTGATTACTTCCAAATCGCGAATCATTTGTTCTTCGGTGACGGCATGACCGACATCCGACCAGTGTTCGTGACGATTGACGCCTTTCAGCTTGATGGGAACGCCATTGACGGTAAAAACACGGCCATTGATTTCCAATTTACGAAAACCTATTTTCGATGAAAGTATTTCACCTTCAGAGCCGGTTAATACTACCGTATATAAGTTAGGAGTTTCTGCCGTCCATTTATCAGGGGCGGTCACCGGAAAGGTAACGGTAAGTTGTTGTTCCTGCTTTGAATTCAGCGCTTTACCTACGGCGCTTCCTTTGGCTATTTCCTTACCGGATTTATCGTAGAGCGTAGCCGTAATTGTTTGCGGTTTACCGGCTTTATCGCTATAATTCCTTATCTTAGCCGACACGGTAAGCATAGCGTCCTTATATTGTTTATCTAAATCCTGAGTAACAAAAAAGTCACGGATATGCACCTGTGGGGCGCACCAGAGATAGACGTTGCGGTAAATCCCGTGTAAACGCCACATATCCTGGTCTTCAATCCAAGTACCCGTACTGTATTGATATACTTCCACGGCTAATGTGTTTTTACCGGGTTTTACAAAGTTAGTCAGATCAAATTCGGCCGCATTGCGGCTATTAGTGCTGTACCCTACTTTTTCACCGTTTACCCAGATGAAAAAAGCGCAATCTACTCCTTCGAAAGTAATGAAGATACGCCGTCCGACCCAATCGGCAGGGAGGTCGAAATCGCGGCGGTAGCTACCCACCGGATTGCGCTCTTTGAAGGCGGTATATTTCGGGTCGGGTTCGCTCATTACGCGAGGAAAGTCTTTTTTAATGGTATAGCCCAAATTGCGATAAAAGGGGGTTCCGTATCCCTGTACTTCCCAATTGGAGGGAACGGGAATTTCTTTCCAGGCCGAGACATCATAATCGGTTTTGTAGAAATCGACGGGCCGCTTTTCGGGACTGGGTACCCAGTTAAATTTCCATTGACCGTTCAAATTTTTGCAAAATGACGATTGAAGACGAATCGCATTCATGGCTTCCTGTAGATTGCCGTAGGGCATCAAGGTAGCATGGTAAGGCTCTTTGTTGATTCCAATGCATTGGGGATCTTCAATTTCAGCAGGATAATCGATACCCGGCTTCAATTGTGCAAACGCCGTTTCCGGCATACTACCTATCAGAAATGCTACGCATACCATGGTAGTTACTAAGGTTAATTTCATTTTTATCATAAAATACATTTTTTGAAATAGTTTTTTGAAATAATAATATGAGTTGCAAAAGTAATATTAATTTGTAATATAAAAAAATGAATCGTAAAGACGGGTTAAAAAGCGCTTTTTGAAAGTAACTGAATGTCAAATTCTGAAGTCCGGGTGAGGTATGGACTTGGTACTGATCACCCATCAGGAGTTTTTCTCAGCGCGTCTCTTATCTAATTCTATGGCATTTTCCTTCACTTTTGCATCGGAAAGCGGATAGAACATCATGCCGAAGAATGCAATCACGCAACAAACAGCCGGCAATAAAGTAAACATCATTCGTTCGCCGAAAATAGTCTGTGCACTCTGTTGGATGCCTTGCTTCACCAGCTCCGGATCGTAATTGAACCAGGCTAAAATCCATCCGGTCAGCGCTGCGCCTAAAGCCCAGCCGAGTTTTTGCGACATAGACGAAGAGGAGAAAATCAATCCCGAAGCCCTGCGCCCAATGGATAATTCCTGATAATCCACAATGTCGGCAAACATACTCCAAAGCAAAGGCAATACATAACCGGCGCAAAGCGATATCAATACCTGCATCACCATCACTAATCCCAGTTGATTGGGAATAAAGAAAAAGACGGCGCTTAAAACAGCGGCTATCGCCATTGCAATCATATACGTGCGTTTTTTTCCATATTTGTCGGACAAGGTAGGGGCAGCGATTACACCCAGCAAATTGGCAATTTGCCCTACCAAGAAATAGATAGTGGCAATATCCCAGCCTGTCCCCGGCATCCGGTAAGCTATTTGCACATGGTCGCGGAAGTAGTAGATGGCAACGCCGTCGCGCACGGCATTGAACAGCAAGGCAGCCAGACCGGTTCCTACTAAAATCCACCAGGGAGCATTGTGAAAAAGATTGACCAAGTCTTGTTTTACAGAGATATTCTCGTTTTCGTTTTCGTTCACAGGATCCACCCGTTCACGTGTCCAGCGGAAACAGAAGAAGAAAAGTACGGCGCAAATGAGACCGATGGTAGCAATACCCAAAGTCCAGGCAACAGGCAATGTACTGATGGTGCCGGTATCTACGTTGGCCGTAGTAGAATCAAATAGCTTTGCGAAATTGTCAACCAATGGTTGCAGCAACATGAAAGTAATAAAGCTTCCGATAAATGCAAACGACATGCGATAGGATGAGAGCACATTCCGTTCTTTCGGTTCCGACGACATGACGCCTAACAGCGATGCATAAGGTACATTGATCGTGGAATATACAATCATCATCAACGAATAGGTGATATAGGCATAAATCAATTTACCGGTGCTTCCAAACGACGGTACAAAAAAGGTGAAAACGCCCATTACCGCAAATGGGATGGCGAACCAGAGCAAGTACGGCCTGTAACGTCCCCAACGGGTTTTGGTACGGTCGGCTGCAATACCGACAAAAAGGTCGTAAAACGAATCCCAAAGACGCGCTACCAAAAACATGGTTCCTGCTGCTGCCGCAGTAATCCCAAAAACATCGGTGTAAAAAAACAGCGAATACATGCCGAAAATTTTCCAGAACATGGAAGAAGCCATGTCTCCGAAACCATAACCGACTTTATCTTTTAATGTTATCATACGAATAGAAATTAGAAATTAAAAATTAAAAATTATGAATTATGAATTATTTCCAGACACATTCTGGAGTTATGATACGGACACTTCCAAAATCCCGCTTTATCGTCGGCGTGATTTTGTGTTCCGTCGGCGTGAGCGCTCCAAACCCATTCACCGTTTGTATTATCTATCAGGTACTGTTTGATATATTCCCAACATTTCTCAGCGACCTCTACATATTTATGATCTCCGGTACGCAATCCTGCATGGTACGACCCCACTACGGTTTCTGCCTGAACCCACCAATGCCTGTCGGTATCGGCAGGTTCATTGTGCTTTTGTTCATAAATCAGGCTTCCATCCGGTTGCAGACCTTCGCAGGAAGCTTCGATGATTTGGACAGACCGTTCTTTTATTTTATCCATCAGCCCTGGATTTCCCAATACTTTGGCAGCTTCATAAAGCAGCCAGGATGCTTCAATATCGTGACCAAACGAAACATCATCGTTGGAGGTTTTCCAATCCCAATCGAAAAAAAGGTGGAGATGTCCCGTTTGGGAATTAACGATGTGTTCACAAAAAATGGAAATCAACCGGGTTTGCGCTTCTATCAATGCAGGGTCTTTCCACACGCGAAGCAAATTGGTATAGGGTTCTAATATGTGCAGATGCGTGTTCATTGATTTGGGAGCATTCTCATCGCGCGAACTTAACCGCATATCCTCGATGATTTGCCAACGTTCATCCAGGGCTTCAACGTAGCCGCCCCATTGAGAATCGTACGCATGCCTTTCGAGCAACCGGAAAATAGCTATCGCTGCTTCGAGCGCTTCCTGCTTGCCTGTCGCCCGGAAAAATTCGGAAAACCCATAGATGGCAAAGCCCTGGGCGTAGATTTGTTTCCTCCGGTTCAAGGGCTCTCCTTTATAATCTAGCTCCCAGAAAACGCCGCCGTATGCTTTGTCGACAAAACAGGCTTGAATATATTCATAGGCCCGTTCGGCCATTTTCAGGTATTCCAACTTCTTCTCCAAACGGTAAGCGGCCGAAAAAGTCCAAAGAATCCGGGCATTCAAGACGATTCCTTTTGTGGCGTATGGATGCACCCGTTCTTCTCCGTCGATTCGACCGTAGAAACCGCCATGTTCGTTATCAGGCATTTTTTGCATCCAATAAGGGAGAATACGATTGATCAGTTCCCTGTGTAATTCTGATTGTAATGTTAACATAACCCGGATATAAAAACAGGAATTATCTATTCTTTAGAATCTCTTTATTTTTTCCCGCTAAACGGATAATCGCATCGACGGATGTTTTGGAACGGCCGCCATCGGCAGGGGTATGGAGACAATAATCAACCAATCTGTCAATAGTTGAAGTAGCCACATGCATGCGGGTATCCGACGATGCGTAATAGATGAATACTTTTCCGTCGTCGTCGACAATCCACCCGTTGGAAAACAGGACATTCGACACATCTCCTACTCTTTCTTTCCCTTGAGGCGCCATGAAATATCCGGCAGGTTCGGCGATCACTTTGGAAGGATTATTCAAATCGGTCATGTACAGATAGAGCACATACCTGAAACCGGCCACGCAACCGCGTACGCCATGAGCCAGATGCAACCATCCTTTGTCTGTTTTAACAGGAGGAGGTCCTTCGCCGTTTTTCACTTCCTTAATTGTATGGTATTGGCGAAAATTAATAATCTTTTCCCGTTTCACTTCCGCTTTGGTCATGTCTTTAATCAAAGCCCAACCGATTCCTCCACCGGAGCCGGCATCGATGAATCCGTCTTGCGGTCGGGTATATAAGGCATATTTTCCTTTTACAAATTCGGGATGAAGTACTACGTTCCGTTGTTGAACTTTCGATACCAAGTCGGGCAAGCGTTCCCATTCAATTAAATCTTTAGTACGGGCAATTCCACAGGAAGCCGTAGCTGCGGACAAATCGCCCGGTGCGGCATTGGGGTCTTTCCGTTCGGCGCAAAACAAACCATAAACCCAGCCGTCTTCATGTGCCGTCAGCCGCATATCATACACATTGGTTTCCGGATCTTCGACATCCGGTAAAGAAACCGGATAATCCCAAAAACGGAAATGATCGATCCCGTTTGGACTTTCCGCTACGGCAAAGAACGATTTCCGGTCGTTTCCTTCTACCCGTACCATTAAAAGGTACTTGCCATTCCATCGAATAGCGCCGGCGTTGAAGGTTCCATTCATTCCAATGCGTTCCAATAATTTAGGATTGTCTATCGGGTCAAAGTCATATCGCCAGATAAGCGGCGTGTGCGCGGCTGTTAAAACGGGATTTTCATACCGCTGGTAGATTCCGTTGTCGTTTTTTTTCTTTTTATTTTCACGCGTCAATAATTCTTCCTGCTTGTCGAAAAGCTTTTTTACTTTTTCTTTGTATTTTTCCATGTTAAAATGATACTGTTTATTAAAAATGTCCAAAGATAGTCTTTTTTTTCATTACAATGGATATTTTATCGGCAATAATCCTTTGGATGATGCTTTCAGGTCTCCATCAACAAATAACATTAATCCTTTTCCTTTATGATATTTTGTTCCCGTTTTGTCGTAGATAACGGTAATATTTTTCCCCCGGCAGATAACGTTTTCCAAGCAAAAATAATCCCAAACATTATCCGGCACGAGCGGGTTGACCGTCAACATTCCATCCTCCTGTGGCCGTATGCCGATTAAGCCGCTAATTATCAAATCGCAGTACGTTGAATGGTTATAATCTTTTCCTCTTTCCACTCCGCCTTTTTCATCCGACCAGTTGCCATTTTCCCATGTTTTCAAGCGTGTACGCGAAATCCAGTCGCCGGTGAACGGATTGAGGTTCTCGTCAATCCATGGTACCACAGAGCTATCCTCTTTTGTTAAATGTTGGGACGCGGTATATATTTGCAACAGTTTGAAATAGTCATCCTTCGAGATGCAGTTCTGCTTTTGCGTATTCAACCGATTGGCCAGGCCGGTCAAGGTGATGGAAGTTGCAAAGGGCCACGACGGTCCGTTCCACTGACATTCATGTCCTTCGTATGAAATCCGGAAGCCGGGACTGCATTGTTCGACAGTGGTAAGGCCGTATGGCGCAAAAAAATGTGCCGGACTCATCAGGTATTTCCATGCACCATCGTATGCAGCATCTTCAATCAGATTAAAATACCACGGTGTATATCCGTGCAGTTCGCGTGCATCGCAAAGAACAGCATTTTCATTTCGTGGCAAAACCTTAAAGAATCCGGCTTTATCATCCCAAAGTGTTTTTAGCATCTGAGCTGTTATTTGTTCTGATTTTTCCTCGAATTTCCGGTTCTCTTCCGGCTGTTGCGATAACTGGGCAATCCTGGCTATCGCTTTTGCTTCGGCAGCCATACAGGAGTTGATCGTAGCGCGATAACCACTGCCGCAGACCGAAACCTCCATGCCGTCGCGATCGTCGATTTGCCAGAATAGTCCTTGCGATGCATCGTACTTTTCTTTTTCCCATGCTTCGTAATTAGCTATAAGATCAGGCAGTAATTCACGCATGACAGCATCGTTACCGCTGACTAAATATTCGCTGTACAGAGCGTATGCTACAGGGAAACTGTAACTTCGGACGCTTCCTCCCTTTCTGAGCCAATAGTAAGCATAATCGCAAAGGTAACTTTGGTCATGCAACCAGCGTCCTTCGTTGAAATGATGCATTGCCGCACACGAGATACCGTTATATTTCCCAGCCCAGGGAACATCGGGAAGAAATTCGGTGATGATGAAACCATCGGGCGTATTCCGTATATGTTTCCTGAAAGTCCACCAACGAAAATAATAGATCTTTTCCATCTGTTTGTCGGGACATTCGAACAACGGGATGTTGGCGGCAAGAAATTCAAACGATTGACTATTGGGAATACAGGTAGCAAACAGTTCATCGTCTTCCGCATTGAATTTTTCTACATAGTTTTTTAGAACAGACGGTTGAATACAATTGGGGCTGCCGCATACGGACGAAAAGACAAGATGGCAAAGGATGGATAATAGAAACACTTTAATGAAAAATTAAAAAATTAAAACTTAAAACTTAAAAACTTAAATCAGCTCCGTTGTGAATTGCTAAGCCAATCTGTTCAACGCTTTGGTTGCGACCGTTGTACCAAAGCATCCAGAGGTCTTTTTCCTTCATGGCGAAAGGTTTGTAAGTGGCGCTTTCGTCCCAGGTACCTTTTGTGGGTGAAATAATCGGGTTGTCTTTGTATCGTTCCCATTGGCTGATTCCGTCTTTGGATCGCGCCATACCGATTTGTGCAAAGTCGATATCATGAAATCCGATGTAAAACATGAGATAATCATTTTCTCGTTTAATTACCTGGCAAGCCGTTACTTTGTATTGCTCCCATTCTTTGGACGGATCGGCGATAAAAACCGGCTGGGAACGTTTTTCCCACTGCAGACCGTCTTTGCTGGTGGCATAGCCTATGGCGTCGGGTTCGTACTGCTCTCCGCCCGAATACCACATTTTGTATATCTTTTCATTTTCGTCCCAAATAACATCCGGGCACATGACTGCCACTTTTTCCCAGGGTTCGGTGGGTGATATAACCGGTTGGCTGCTTTGGCGTACGAAATTTTTTCCATCGGTGCTGGTCGCATAGCCGATCCACGAATTTTTTCCTTTGGCTTGCCCTGTGTACCACAAATGGTAGATACCGTCTTTTTTTACTACGGCTGGGCGGTTAATATCGTCTTCCCAACCGGTATCCGTCGTCGGGCTCAACACGATTTCCGGAGTTGTCCAGTTCTTGCCGTCAGCGCTGGTTGAAACGGCGATGCTTCGTTTGGGACGCCAGGAAGAGTACATAACGTATTCATTTTCTTCTTTCAAAACAAAAACGTCGAAAACGGTTCCAAGGTCAGCTCCTCCCAATACAGGATTGTTTTCGTATTTTACCCATCCGGTTTTTACAGCTTTTTCCTTGCAGGCGCTGAAGATTACAAACAATGTTCCTAAAACAGCTATAAGAATGAATTTTTTCATGATATAATGAATTAATAATTATA
>Ga0123357_10000304_pt1 | contig 46843 bp, 36 predicted proteins | sample TergutEmb28metaG_FD_89873 | JGI IMG/M metagenome (GOLD analysis project Ga0123357, IMG submission 89873) | Embiratermes neotenicus P4 segment gut microbial communities from Petit-Saut dam, French Guiana - Emb289 P4 | ecosystem: Host-associated > Arthropoda: Insects > Digestive system > Gut ...
GAACATATTTATATTCGTGATTTTCTTTCGTCAACGCCTTCAAATTCTATTTTGCGATAAATGGGAATATGTGTTTCCTGCTCTTGTTTGCTATTTTAGCGATAGAAAATAGCATCCGGATATTCGATATCCACAAGAAATAAAGCGTTTCCAGGAACGGAAGCTCCTGCTTTTCCCCTGTCTTTCGATTCGATCACTTGCCGGAAACCGTCCAAAGAAAGTTTTCCCCGCCCCACGTCCAACAACGTTCCAACAATTGCCCGCACCATGTTTCGCAGGAAACGGTCGGCTTGAATCGTGAAAACCCAACCGGTTTCTTCCGCCGCCCATCCGGCATGAAAGATTTTACAGTTATTCGTCTTCACGTCGGTATGCAATTTGCTGAAACTGGTGAAATCGGTATATTCAAAAAGAATAGCTGCCGCTTCGTTCATTTTTTCAAAATCGGGAAGCAAATGGATTCGATAATAAAAAGGATCTTTAAATGGATCTTTTTCTGTGCAAACATAATACTTATACGTTCTGTAAATAGCGTCGAAACGGGCGTGTGCTTCGGGTACAACCGGCCGTATTTCCCGGATAGCAATATCTTTCGGTAGCAGGCAATTCAGTTTTTCGGCCAGGAGAGACAAGTCAAGGGGTTCATCGTTCCAATCGAAATGGGCGACCATCCGGAGGGCATGCACTCCGGCGTCGGTTCTTCCGGCTCCGGTAATCGACAAGGGTTTTCGTAAAAAAGTATGCAGTGCGTCTTCTATTTTTTGTTGAATAGAAATCCCATTCGGCTGGTTTTGCCAACCGCAATAATTCGTTCCGTCGTAAGCCAGATAGATAAAATAGCGCTGCATCTTCTTGATAAACTTCGTTGCAAAGATACATCTTTTCATTAAGAATAAGCGCAGGGATAAATAAAACATAGCAAGGATAATAGTTGATAATTACCGGTTTCATTGTTGAAAACTTTTTGTTAAGTATCGGTTACGCACTTGGCAGATACGATAAAAACCATTACTTTTGCAGAAATTATTAAAAAAACGAAATAACGTATAATTAAAATTAAAAGTTAATGAAAAAGACAAGACTTATCTTATTATTGATGTTACTCATTGTGGGGACATTATCTTCTTATGCACAGGTTACGACATCATCGATTAGCGGTCGGGTGACTGATGGTAAAGAACCGCTAATAGGTGCAAGTGTGGTTGCAATACATCAACCATCGGGCACACGATATGGAGTAATAACGAATACAGATGGCTATTATACCATTCAGGGAGCGCGTGCCGGAGGACCTTATTCTGTTGAAGTGACGTATATAGGGTACACAAAAGCTGCGTATGAAAAAATTACATTACATTTAGGTGAAAACTTTCCTTTAAATGTTGTCATGCAAGAATCGTCGCAAACGTTAGGAGACGTCGTTGTCGTTGCTTCGAGAGTAGTTGAAAGAGCCGGTACAAATACCGATATCTCACCCCGCCAGATAGAAAGTTTGCCAACCGTAGCACGCAGTATCAATGATTTTACCCGCTTGTCGCCATATTCCGGCAGTAGCAACAGCTTTGCAGGACAAGACGGACGATATAACAATATTACCATTGATGGTGCTGCATTTAATAACAACTTCGGATTAAGTACCAACAATCTCCCCGGAGGTGACTCACAACCTATTTCATTAGATGCTATTCAAGAAGTTACGGTGAATGTAGCGCCGTATAATATTACCCAGTCGTCGTTTACGGGCGCCAGCGTCAATGCGGTGACACGAAGCGGCGATAATACCGTTCAAGGTTCTGCTTACGCTTTTTTTCGTCCAGGATCTTTTAACGGCGACCATATCGGCAGCGTAACCATTCCCGGAGCAACCTCTTCTTCCAAACAAACGTATGGATTCAGACTGAGCGGACCGATTATTAAAGATAAACTGTTTTTCTTTGTAAACGGTGAACTTGAAAAAAAGCTGTCGCCGAGTAACGCTTACTCTCCGGCTGCTCCAGGTGCTACTCCCAGTGCATCGACCCTTACAGCTCGTACAAGCGCAGACTCCTTACAAATGGTTAAAAATTATTTAGTAAATAATTATAGCTATGATCCGGGTATATATCAAAACTTTAGCAACTTTGTAAGTCAAAACTATAAAATTTTAGGCCGTATTGACTGGAACGTCAATGACAAAAATAAAGTCACCGTTCGCTACAATTATGTAAATTCGTTTAATGACATCATAACGAATGCCACAAGCGGTGGTTCACCTTCTCTTGCAGCAGGTCGTAGCAGTATCAGCTCGGTTGCTTTTTCCAACTCATTCTACCGAATGAATGATATAGTGGGGTCAATAACGGGTGAATGGAATTCTCAATTTACGTCGTCGTTTTCTAACAAATTGTTGGTCAACTATACGACGATTACCGATAAGCGTTCCACGCCAAGCAGTCAATTGTTCCCGTTTGTAGATATTTTTTCAGGCGGCGCTCCCTACATGAGTTTCGGTACGGAACTCTTTTCTTACAATAACCAAGTAGTGAACAATACATTTAACATATTTGATAATTTTACCTATAATATAGGCGCTCATACGCTCACAGGAGGTATAGCGTATGATGATTACTATTTCGGCAATAATTATATGCGTGAAGGAACAAGCTATTACCGTTATGCTTCCGTAGCCGATTTTCTGAATAATAATGCACCTATTCAAATGGCATATCAATACGGCTACGGAGATGATTACCCTTGCGCTTCCAAGCTATCGTTTGCCATTGGCTCTATTTATCTTCAGGATGAATGGAAGATTCTCCCGAATTTTAAAGTCAATTATGGTTTACGCGTAGAAAATCCGTTTTTTAACAATAAATTACCGGCTAATTCAACCATCGATGGTTTTACGTTTATCAACGGTTACCATTTGAGCACCGGGACATGGCCAAGCATGAAACCAACCGTTAATCCACGTGTCGGATTTAATTGGGATATTAACAATGACCGTTCGTTGGTATTTCGCGGAGGAACGGGTATCTTCACGGGATTGCTTCCATTTGTTTGGTTTACCAATCAGCCCGGAGCCAACGGGATGATACAGACTCCGGAAATGATCGCCACGAATATACCGGCGGGAACCACCTTTGAACCGAACTATAAAAATTTGCAAAACAACCCATTATTTCAAAGCAACGTGGGTACGCTACCTAACAGTTCCGTCGCAGTGTGCGAAGTAGGAAAGAACTTTAAGATGCCACAAGTATGGCGTTCCAGTTTAGCCGCCGATGTTAAGTTGCCCCAAGACATTCAATGGACGGTTGAAGGAATGTACACGAAAGATATTAATGCCATCGTCCAAACCAATGTCAACCTGCCGGACGCTCAAACTACCTTTTCCGGAGCAGATACTCGTCAACGATGGACAAGCAGTAAGATCAACAGTAGTATAGCATCGGCTATGATTTTAGGCAATACGACCAAAGGGTTTTCGTACTCTTTCTCCACACAATTGAAGAAAACGTTTAACTTTGGATTATCGACCTCGATAGCTTATACTTACACGATGAGCAAAGATGTAAGCCCCAATCCGGGTTCTACCGCCGCTTCCGCATGGTCGAGCAATGTAGCTGTCAACAGTTTGAACAGCCCGGGATTAAGTTATTCCGGATTTGCAGTGCCTCATCGCATTACAGGTACTTTGTCGTATAGGGTTGCTTATGCAAAACATTTGGCATCCACCTTTTCACTCTACTACAACGGCGCTCCTCAAGGAAGAAAGAGTTATACGTTCACCAACGATATGAATGGCGACGGTAATATTTCGGACTTACTGTACATCCCGACAAAAGCGCAACTTGATAACGGTTCTTTCAATTTTGTAGATGCAAACTATACGGATGCTGCCGGTAATAAACAAACCTTTAGCGCTCAAGATCAAGCCAATGCTTTTTGGAGTTATATTCAAGGCAACAGTTATTTGAAATCACGTGAAGGTAAATATGTTGATCGTTACGGCTATATAATGCCTTGGGTTCATAATTTTGATTTCAAATTTTTGGAAGATATTTATACAAATATCGGAAAACATAAATATACCTTGCAACTATCTTTTGACGTACTGAACATAGGAAATTTACTAAATTCCAACTGGGGTACCTACAAGACAATGAACAGCATGAGTTATGACAATATCCGGTTGCTTACATACACCAGTACCGATGCCAGCGGATTACCAAGTTATACTTTGAATACCCTGAATTTAGGGAAAAACAATATGACTCCTACTCAAAATTTCGTTGCTAATTCTTCCTGGACTAACGCTTTAACCAATGCGTGGAGTGCTATGTTCGGTATACGCCTCATCTTTTAACGAAAATGCAGAATATTTTTAATTAAATAATTAGAGATACAATAAAAAAAAACAGGCGGCCATTTTTGAATGGTCGCCTGTTTTTTTTACTCTTAAATCTTGATTTTGGGCTTAAACATGTCTTTTGCCGTCAGACCGCATTCCTCTTTCATGCGGAGGGCGTACTCCATTTTACCCAAATCGTCGGCTCCACCATTGTTTGTTCCAAAAGTGAACTTGACACCGGCAGCTTTGGCTTTTTGAATAATCGCCTTATTGGGTATCTTGTAACGGTTATTGATTTCGAGCGCTTTCCCGCTCTTTGCCAAAGCATCGATGAATTTATTCTGGCGGGCTTCCGTCCAGAAGGCATCGTAGCGGTCTTGCATTTGTTCTGGAATGAAACAGGGGTTTACATACACATCCATCGGTTCTTGCAGCACACTGCATATCCTGTCGACGATCATATCCATATACTTCTGTTCGTTATCAATAAAAGTTTCTTTGGGAATCCAGATGCGGCTACGGTGTCCTTTATTATCCGTAAAGGTCAGTGCGTCGGTAAAGACATAATCAAACTCGTTGCGCACCTCCGGAGAAAAAGTGGTAACCCATTCACGTCCTTCTCCTTGCATCGCCAGAATAAAAGGCTGGGAGCGCATCGAATCCAAATAAGCCAATACGCCGGCGTCATCGGTAATGGGAAAACCGATCCCGCAATTGGGGGCGATGGCGTAATTGATTCCCGTTTTGCGCGACAATTGAGCCACTCCGTCTTTAGTCAGCCCTCCTTTTAAATGAACGTGATAGTCCAATACAGGGAAATCTTCCTGATGCAAACGAATAATCGGGTCGCTCTGCTCATCAATGGCTTCCGCTAATTGCGCCTGAATATCCGGTTCGGCCGAATCAAGCGAAGTCACACGGATGCTACGAACCTGAATATCTCCGCTTCCGGTGCTGACTAAGGCAAAAATTCCCGACGACAGCAGCGCCGATGCATGAGCCGCCGTACGGAACGGAGCAGCCGGTTCGATATATTCCACTACCGGACGCCCATCGATAAGGACATCAACGGCTTTTCCTTTGACGGTGATATTCATTGTGAACCAGTCATTTTCTTTTACAAAACTTTTGGTCAGGTTACGAACGGAGAGTAAACTTCCGCTCATCCGCCACCATATCGAATCGGTACGGTCGTTGTTGATTGCTACACAATAGCCCTTGCTTAAAGCCGCATCGGTATGAAACCAAACGGCGCCTTTACCTCCCGGCGTCGTGCGAAGTTCGAGACTAAGCGTAAAATTCTTGTATTGACCTTTTTTGAGGATTGCCTGAGCGCCATCGCCCGACAGATTCAAAATCCCTTCGCGCACTTCAGCTTGTCCTGAAGTGGTCCATTGTTTGTCGGTTTTACCGTCAAATAACACTACATTGCTTTTTTGAGTACAGGAAATAAGCAGGAAGAAACATAAACCCGCTCCGATTTTCATTAGATTTTTCATGAGTACTTGTTTTTTATTTTATTTGTTTACCATTTTCCAATTCCAACACATTCGTAATACATGCCGGCGCCTCGTTTGCGTAGTGACTGATATACACAAGCGTAGTATCGGTTTGTGCGCAAACGTTATCCAGTAATTGTACAAATGCATCCGTTTGAAATTCATCCAAGCCTTGGCAAGGCTCATCCAAAATTAATAACGGCGGATTTTTGACAAATGTACGAATTAATAAGAATATTTTTTGCATTCCTGCCGAAATTTCTGATAAGCGTTTCCGTGCTAAATTTGCTACATTCAAGGCTTCAAACCAGTTATAGATATGTAGCGTCTGTTCTTTCGACAATTTCCTATTTAAAACCATCGTATCAAAATATCCCGACGCAACGGCATCGAAACAGGAGACCGTTCTATCGAAAAACGCAACTAATTCCGGTGAAACAAATCCGATGTTTTTCTTTATGTCCCAAATGCTTTCACCCGAACCACGACGCTTGTCGAACAAATAGATTTCATTGGAATATGCCTGCGGATTATCGGCTGCAACCAAACTCATCAGCGTCGATTTACCGGCGCCGTTCTTTCCTTTCAGCAACCAGCGTTCTCCTTTTTTTACCTGCCAGTGGATGTTGTCGAGGATAAGCTTATTATTGTATTCCACCGTAACATTCTTCATCAAAATAGCATTTTCAAAGTTCAGGCTGTTTTTTTGCAAAGGCAGGGAAGAATTGTTGAAAACGGGTGTAACTGCGTAGTTTACTGCAACAAAGCTATCTTTTTTTACGAATGTTTTTTGCGTACCGTTATCCAATTCCAATACATGCGTGATGCAGTCGGGAAAATGAGAACGCGCACCGGCAATGACGACAAGCATTGTTCCGGCAGTTGAAACAGCAGTCAGAATTTCATTCAGTTTTTTCCGGCTTACCACATCCAAACCGACAAAAGGCTCGTCTAAAACCAACAGCTGCACAGGTTCAAGCAGCGCTTTGACGATTTGGAATCGTTTGTGTTCGCCACTCGAAAGTTGCAATAAAGGCTTATTCTTTAGATAAGATATAGACAATTCGTCCAACAGAAAATCAATCCGCTTTTCATCGCTTGAACTGAATTTCAAATCTTCCGCAACGGTGTAAGAATCCTCATTATCAGAACTGTTATAGCGCTGTTGATAATAGCCGTCAATCGTATTGCTTCGGTTCTTGATGGTGTAGCGTTGCTCCACATACATCGCTTTCGGTAATAAATTGGAATGAGAAGAATAATCCGCTTTGAGTTCTCCCGCTAAAAACAGTTGACCGCACAAAGCCTTTGCCAACGTCGTTTTTCCACTGCCGGAAGCGCCGGTAACAGCAAGGTTTTCTTTATCATTCAACGAAAAAGAAATATTTTGCAACTCAAAGCTGCCTCGTTTGGTTGTAATATGGTTTGCGGTTAGTTTCATTCAAATAAATCATCTAATATAACTTCACTTTGAATAGTGCTCCAATATTCATTATGCTTTACGCCGTAGGTAGTTATCATTGTTGTATGTACAGTCTTGCTCGTGCGGGTTTCTTCCTTAAATACACTGCGTTTATTCCGCAGGACTTTATCATATTCTTTTGTGATAGTAAACTCATTATCGGCATATTTCATTTCGCAAAGATTGATAACCCGGTCTCGCCGGTCGATAACGAGGTCAATTTGAGCGCCGAGTTCACTGTCTTTGCTCCGCCACGAAGAAGAGTAAGTCAACACTCCCGAAATACCCAGTTTCCGGCGAATTTGCGGAGCATGCATTAGGCAAAGCTGTTCAAAGGCATAACCGCTCCAAGCCCGGTGCGAAGAATTATCAATAATGTTTGTCCAATAATTTTCGTCGGTTGCCGGTTGATTTTTAATAAAATTCAAATAAAACAGAGAATAAAAATCAACTAACTGATAAAGTCTATTCTTTTTTTGCTTACCAAAACTGTAGTAAGAATGTATAAAATCGCAAAGTTCAAGTTCTTCAAGCATTTTTGTGAGCGTTCCGCCATCGGCAACTCCTGTAATTTTCACGATTTCTTCGCGACTTAATCCCTTGTTTTTGCTGCTTAACGCTTCTACAATTTCAACATACTTTTCAGAATTTCGGAACAGTGAAGCGTACAATTTTTCAAATTCGTTTCTCAAAACTCCTGAATTATTAAAAAGCAAATTATCAACGTTTTGATATATACTTTTGTTTTTTTGCAGCTGTTCGATGTAATAAGGAATACCGCCCATAATCATATAACATTCGGCGATTTGATAACGGTCGAGAACAATATTCCTGCTTTGTAGAAATTTTTCGGTTTCATGCAGGGTAAACGGGTTCAAACAAATCTGATGCGTAACGCGATTATGCAATCCGCCGCGATTTCTTAGAATTTTATTCGTAATCCACGAGGTTGCCGAACCGCAAACAACAAGAAAAATTTTATCATCAGACGAAGCATAGGTATTCCAAAAATACTCAAAAGCAGATAGAAAACCTGATTTCGAATTATCTAACCAAGGTAACTCATCGAAAAAGACAACAATTCTACCCTTGTTCTTCTTGTTTTCCAAGAAATGTCGCAATTGTACAAATGCCGCTTGCCAAGTTTTTACCGGCGGATACGGCAAATTGCTATACTTATTTAGAGCGACTGTAAAATTAAACAGTTGCTGCCCCTTACTTGCATTTTCGGCGCCGGACATATAAAAATCAAATTTATTTTTGAAAAAACCGCGTACTAAAAAAGTTTTCCCGACTCTTCTACGACCATAAACAACCAAAAATTCCGGTTGGCCGGAATCAAGATAGTCGTTGAGGCGGGATATTTCTTCTGTTCTGCCTATAATTTCTTTCATATTCTTTATATTTCCAGCGGTAAAGGTATAAAAATATATTGATTCCGCCAAATATATTCAATATTATCAGCGGAAAATATATTAAATATATAAGATTCCGCTGGATATTTAAAATATTATCAGCGGAATGTTGCATTTAAATATGATTTTCCGCTAATAATTTATTTCACCTCTATCCGGCAAGAAAGCGTATTTCCTTCATCATCAACAACAGTAACGATATGAATACCGGCAGAAAGTTTGACGGATAGCTTATGAAAATCGGTAGTAGAAGTAATATATTCGTTATCAATATGCCAGAAGACAGTAGCATTGCGGTTGCTATGCGCCAACTCAAAGGTAATATCGCCTATTGAGCCATCCAATTGCTTTTGCGGATAAACCGTTGCGCTTCCTCCTTGCGGATAAATGAATTGCATGGGATTTAACTCATCCCCGCCACACCCGCGCAGAAAAGGCGGAAGATATTTATATTCAGGGTGTTTTTGCCGGTAATACCATGCCCAAGCCGGCGGAAGCACAAACCAGCTCTCTTGCAGGATCGCATTGGTTTCAGCACAATGTTCATACACGCGAAAACGCTTATCAGGCGTGAGATTGACGCGGATATGGTAGGGACAGGCGTCCGTTCGTAACCCTTCGGGACATATAAGCATGGTGTCAACGTCTTCGCAAAAACGTCCTTTCAAATGTCCCGACTGCCGGCAAATTTCTGCTTCCACATATACGCCAGAAGGACGCTCAAACCACTTGGAAGAAGGCAAACGCTCAAAAATATCAAACATCACGGGACCGGCAGTGCGAGCGCCGATAAGATTTGGCTTGCCTTCTCCGGAACTGTTGCCTGCCCATACGCCGACTACGTATTTGGGCGTGACGCCGATTGCCCATGCATCCCGGAACCCATAGCTGGTACCGGTTTTCCATGCGATGGTCTGCATGGAAGGAATGGTGCGCCAATCAATTTCTTCCGGACGGTTGACGTCCTTGACGGCGTCGAAGACTTGCCAAACGGCAGCAGGTTGGAAACTGCTTTTGAGATTCAACAAAGAACGAGCCATATCTGCATAAGCATTGGCTAAATCGCCTAATTGAGCTTCCGCTCCTCCGAGAATTAAGGACAATCCGTAATGGTCGGCAGATTGAGGAAGAGACGCTATTTGATGCTGTTTCAGAAAATCGTAGAATTTAGGCACGCCATACTGTCGTAAAAGATTGACTAATGGAACGTTCAGCGAACGGGCAACTGCTTCGGAAGCCGGAACAGCGCCTTCGTATGAACGATTAAAATTTTGTGGGGAAAAACCATTGATATTGAGTGGAATATCCGGCAAAAGCGTACGGGGAAGAATATCTCCTTCCTGCAAAGCAGCATAATAAAGAAACGGTTTCAAAATACTGCCGGTGCTGCGGTCTGACCGTATGATATCCACTTGATTGCCCGAATTGTATTCGTTGAAACGTACATTGCCGCAATAAACAATTATGTTGTTGGTTTTCACGTCTATTACAATCGCAGCCAGATTGCGGATATCCTGCTGCATAAATTCGGAATGCCAAGCATCCAATAAATCTTCTACCCTGATTTGCAAGTCTTTATCAATAGTTGACGTAATTTGTTCTCCTTTATGCGTTTGATACATATAACTCACATAATGAGGCGCTATTTGCGGAAGTGGTATTGGTTCGCCGGGTAAATTTTCAGTCAAAGCCAACTCATAGCTTGTTTCATCGATGATTTTCTCATCGTGCAGACGTTTTAATAAGCGGTCACGCTTTTCCCGCAATGCATCCCTGTTTTTAGACAAATGAAGCATCGCCGGCGCATTCGGCAGTACAGCCAAAGTTGCCGATTCCGCCCACGAAAGTTGATTTGCCGAATGTCCGAAATACCGCCAGGCAGCAGCGTCCAATCCGACTACGTTTCCTCCGAAAGGCGCATGAGAAGCGTACAGAGCCAGTATTTTATTTTTAGAATATCGAAATTCGACGCGGGTAGCCAAAATTGCTTCGTATATTTTTTCAAAAAACGTTCGATCTTTGTTTCGGGATATCCGAACCAGTTGCATGGTGATGGTGCTTCCTCCGCTAACAATCCGTCGCGACCTGATATTCTGAAACACAGCCCTGCCGATGGCAAGCGGATTAACGCCCCAATGGTAGCGGAAATACCGGTCTTCAAATTGTGTCAGGCAAATTTTGAATTTTTCGGGAACCGTATCGCAAGGCGGGAATCGCCATTGTTCATCGTCGGCGATGCGGGCGCCGAGCAACTCTCCGCTTCTGTCGTTTACCACAGTGGCGTAGGATACAGTGAATAGTTGGCGAGGCAGGCAAAAGTAATAGGCGACGAGTAGACCTGCAAGTAAAACAAATACTATGCTTCTTTTTTTCGATTTATCATTTTTCAAAAACGGCATTCAAATTTTTATAATAGTTTAGAGATCGCAATGCCTTAGAGTTAGATTTTTTATTGATAAATTGTACCCAGATATTCCGCATCGATTTCATCAAACGTATTCAGCCGGTCGCTATCTATATCGAGTACGCCAAAAATTTCGTTATTTTCGAAAAGGGGTACTACGAGTTCCGATTTCGATTCGCTACTACAGGCAATGTGTCCGGGAAACTGTTCCACATCGGGGACTACAATTGTTCGACGTTCTTTCCATGCCGTTCCGCAAACGCCTTTCCCAAACGCAATACGCGTACAGGCAACCGGCCCCTGAAACGGGCCTAAGACCAATTCATTCCTTTTGACGATGTAAAAACCTACCCAAAAAAAACCGAACGTTTGCTTCAAAGCGGCGGCAATATTGGCTAAATTGGCGATTACATCCGGCTCATTCTTTATTAGTTCCTGAATTTGAGGAAGCAGGGTTTGATATTTTTCTTCTTTTGTCATATATTTAGAATTTACATTTCAACTACTATTTACTATATATTAAAAAAGAATCAATATCATTAGCAAGTTTTTTTGATAATTTTTCTGCACCTATTTCATTTAAATGGTCTGCGTCATAAAAATCTTTTGCAACAAAATCTGAATCTTCACTCCAATTGAAATAGTAACTATTTGGATGTCTATTTATAAAGTCGTTTATTGTTTCAGCCATTTTTTTTAGCTGTTCGGCATTCAAATTTTCTCGATATGTATAATAGGTTGGAGTTGTAATTAAAAATAATTTGACATTTTGTTGATTACAAAATTCTGAAAATGAATTTAGTATTTTCAAATTTTCCTCAAAAATCTTGATGTTTTTTTTAGAAAACATATAATCTACCGTATGTCTAATAGCAGCTGTTTTACCTGTTTCTTGCAAATTTTTTGCATTTTTAGAATTATAAGAAGTTCCCCAACCAAGTTCTGTACAAGTAATATCATTGTTCTGTTTTATATAATAATTTACCAAACGGTATATATTTTTATCAAGTGTATTATTCAATAATTCAAAATAATTACTCACAGATTTTGATTTTATCCCATAATAAAGCGTATAATTTTTAACTCGCCATGCTTCCGTACTGTATTCCAATTTACTAAAAAGAGTAGAATAATCAATTGACACAACAACAACTTTCATACTATCCAATTTGTTTCGATACTTATTTAATATTGCTAAATCAAAATCTAATGTTTGAGATACATGACATGCATTGAATGTGTATATTGGGAAGTAAATAGGGTTTATTCCGTAATACTCGTGAGAAGCGCCGAAAATTAATATTTTTATTTTTGAGGAATATTCATCTAAATAGTTCTTCTTATATGTATAATCATTAGGAATTTGTTGTAATAAATACTCTGTTGGAATTGATAGAATCAACAATGGCAGGGATAATATCAGTGTTTTTAAAATAAACTTTCTCATACACCTTAAAATTGAAAATAAATAAAGGTTTCTGCTTTTCCACCGTACATACAAATAAAGGCTATCAAAGCATAATAAATGGCATATTTCAGAAAAGGTGATTTTATTCCGGACAAATCCAATCCGTGTTGTTTATTCCGTTGTTTCCACTCTACAATCAACATAATACCTAAAAGAAAAAACATCTTAAGATAAAAGTACTTAGAAATAAAATCAGGTATGCTAAAGAAATTACCTCCAAACATTCCTTTTAAATATACAAATGCTTGCCCTATGCTTTCCGCACGAAAAAACGTTAGACCAATACATACAATTCCAAAAGTCATAAACACTCGCAGGAATGTGTAAGGCAAATTGTCTTTCAAATTGTGTTTTTTCTCAAACCGTTTTCTACGTTTTTGGGAATTCATTGAAATGACGATAAATATGCCTTGATATAAGCCCCAAAGTACAAATGTCCAACCGGCGCCATGCCACAATCCACTTAATAAAAAAGTGATAATCATAGATAAATTCCATTGCCATAACTTGGTTTTATTGTTGGTCATTGGATAATAGATATAATCCATAAACCACTGTGTCATAGATATATGATTTCTTTTCCAATAATCAGTAAACGAAGTGGCAAAATAAGGATAATTGAAATTTTGTAAAAATTTCAATCCAAGCAATTTACCAATTCCGATTGCCATATCAGAGTAACCGGAAAAGTCGCAATACAACTGAAAAGCAAAGAAAATCAGTCCTAATAATAATACACTCCCGCCTTGCGCAGATGGATTTTCAAAAACTTGATTTACATAAGTGGCGCAATTGTCAGCAATGACTACTTTTTTGAACAAGCCCCACAGAATTTGACGCATACCATCTGTTGCCTGAGCATAGTCAAAGACGCGACATTTATAAATTTGAGATAACAAGTTGGTTGCCCTCTCAATAGGTCCTGCCATTGCAAGCGGAAAAATGCTCACAAAAAGGAAAAATGAAATCACATCTTTTGTAGGTTCGAATTTTCTACGATAAATTTCAATTGTATAGGTCAATGTATGAAACGTGTAAAACGAAATACCAATAGGAAGAATTAAATTTAACGTCTTTACTTGTAAATTTGTACCCAAAAAACTGAATGCATCTGCAAATGACGTAATAAAGAAATTGTAATACTTGAACACGCCAAGTATTCCCAAGCAAACCGTAAAACAGGCATACAGAATAATTTTCCGTATTTTTTGGCGATCATATTTTACCATCAGTAAGCCTGCAAAATAATTTGTAAGAGAACAAATGAGTATCAGCGACAGGTACCGCCAATTCCACCACGCATAAAAAAAATACGAGGAGGCAAGTAGAAAAAAGTTTTGAATTTTTACATTTGTCTTATTTAATGCCCAATAAATACAAAAAACAATAGGCATGAATATCGCAAAATCAATAGATGCGAAACTCATATTTCTTTAGTCTTTATTTTTAAAATACAGCCGCCCCAGGAAAGCCCCACGCCAAAACCGGCTATCAAGACATTTCCAGATAATACATTTTCTTTCATAGCCGCTATCAATGCAATTGGAATGGTGGAAGAAACGGTGTTGCCAACTTCTGAAAGGTAATGATAAAATGTTTTATCATCAATTTCCAATAAATTTTGAAGAAAATCGAGCATGTATTTATTTGCCTGATGGAAGACGTATAAATCAATTTCTTGTCTTATCAATTTATTTTCGGCGAGCGTGTTGTCAACCAGACGAGGAATGTTATCAAGTGTGAAATTAAAAATTCCTGCACCATCCATATACAAATAATCAGAAGAAACAGGATTTCCTGAATCGTCAAAAGTTAAATCTTCTATTTTTTCGGGGTTCCGGCAAGCTCCGCTTTTGACAATCAATTTGTCGTATCCGCTACCGTCTGTTCCTAAACTGAAATTTCCAATTTCGGCAAATCCTTCTGCAGAAATCAGCGTAGCAGTTGCTGCATCGCCAAAGAGTGTGCGATTGCCTTTATCTTTGGAGTGAATATGTTTGCTGTAAGTTTCGGCAGTAATCAACAAAATATTTTTTGCTATTTTGCCCGCAATTAATCCTTTTGCTAACGACAAACCATACACATAACCGGAACATCCCAAATTAAAATCCAGTGCACCGCATGAAGTCGGTAAATTCAAGCGGTCTTGCACAATACAAGCCGTTGTAGGCAAAAAATAATCGGGACTTTGTGTGCAAAGCAGTACAAAATCAATTTCCGATTTTTTTATAGAATGTTCGACAAAAAGTTTCTCGGCTGCCTTTACAGCCAAATCAGAAGCATATTCGTTTTTTCCGGCAATATGTCGTTTGTTGATACCCACTTTTTTCGTCACTTTTCCAACTGTCCATTCTGGAAATTCTGAGACTAATTGCTCATTAGTCAAAACCGTTTCTGGCAAATAATATGATATCGCTTTTATAAATGCTTTCATTTTAATTTAATATATAGCCTCCATCTATTACCAAATTTGTTCCTGTAACCCATTGTGACGCATCAGAAAGCAGATAAGTAACAGCATAAGCCACTTCTTCCGGTTTTCCGAAACGTTTGAGCGGATATTTTTTCTTTTTTTCCTCCAATTCTTCAGGAGGCATCGAAGTGGAATTGAAAAGGTTTGTTTCAATAATGCCCGGATTGACGCTGTTCACGCGAATTCCTCTGTTTGCCATTTCCAAAGCCAACCCTTTCAGATAACCGTTTATTGCACCCTTCGATGCCGAATACAATGCCTCGCCCATAGCTGAACAATAAACACCCGAAATGGAACTGATAAAAACAATCGAAGCATATTTGTTCAATTTCTTATTTTGAATTAACTTTTGTATGAGCAAAAATGACGAAAACGTGTTTGTTTCAAACATTTCAAGAATATCTTTTTTCTCTGAAAATTGAAGAAGCTGTGGTCTGATGACTCCTGCATTATTAACGCAACCGTCTAATTTAGGAAGCATTGCAACCAAATTTTCAATATCCTGTTCAACCAACAAGTCTGCTGCTAATTGAATATGATTCTTGCCTGCAAGCAAAGCAAAAGTTTCATTCAGTCGCGTTTCGTTACGCCCTGTAATAATCATTTGAGCGCCCATTTTCGAGCACTCGACTGCTATTGCGCACCCGATGCCGGAAGATGCGCCCGTTACAAAAATTGTTTTCCCAAGCAACGCAAACGGATTGTTTTGTTCCATTTTTACTTTTTTGACAAAACAAGATTGTACAAATCTTCTATCGTATTTGCTTCGCGGACTTCGGTTCCTGTAACAGTAACCTGATATACTTTTTTACACATTCCGATAACAGCCAAAGTTGTTAACGAATCCCATTCATCCAAATCTTTAAAATTTAGAGATGAAGTAATTTCACTGCTATCCGTATCTTCAAAACAGGATGCAAAATCAATAATAAACTGTTCGATACTCATACAATTTTTTTTAGTGTTAAATAACATTATACTTTGTTATTTCAGCCCTCTGCCTTTCAGCAAATACTCCGGATTTGGATCTGCTCCACGGAAGTTGTGATACAGAACCATGGGATCGTCCGTGTTGCCTTTGGTAAGGATATTATCCTTGAACGACTTGGCAGTTGCCGGATCAAAGATACCTTTTTCCACAAAAGCTTGGAAGGCATCTGCATCCAGCACTTCCGCCCAAAGATAGCTGTAATAACCGGCAGAATAGCCGCTGCTACTGCTAAAAATATGTGCAAAATAAGGACTTTTGTAGCGGACAATAATTTCCGGTATCAGACCAATATCGTTTAAGATTTTATTTTCAAACGTTTCCACGTCCGTAGTCAACGGCGATTCAATAGCATGCCATTTCATATCGAGGATAGCTGCCGCTACTAATTCCGTAGTCATAAATCCTTGATTGAACGTTGCCGCTTTTTGAATTTTCTTTATCAATTCATCTGGAATTATTTTTCCTGTTTTATAATGTTTCGCATACATTTTCAACACTTCCGGATTGGTCGCCCAATGTTCGTTAATCTGAGACGGCAATTCCACAAAGTCGCGGTAAACGTTTGTACCCGAAACGCCTTCGTAGTTGCATTTGGAAAGCAGTCCGTGCAAAGCGTGTCCAAATTCATGAAACAACGTTTGCACCTGATCGATATTCAAAAGGGAAGGATTGTCGCCCGACGGTGGGAAAAAGTTACCGACATTATAAACGATTGGATGAATGAATTGCCCTTCCCGAACAGATTGTTCCGTAAAATTACCCATCCAGGCGCCGTTCGCTTTTCCGGGACGGGGAAAATAATCCATAAAAATCACCCCAACGTATGAACTGTCGGCGGCGGTGACTTTGAAAGCTTTCACATCTTTCTGATAAACAGGAATATCTTTCAGTTCCGTGAAATTAAGCCCATACAAATTGTGAGCGCAGGCAAAAGCGCCGTCGCGTACATTTTCCAGCACAAAATAAGGCTTTATTTCGTCTTCGTTCAAATCATATTTTTGTTTACGCAATTTTTCGGCATAATACCACCAATCCCACGATTCCAATTTGAAGTTGCCGCCTTCTTTATTAATCATCTGCTGCAATTCATCTCTTTCTTTTTTAGCCTGCGACAAAGCATATTGCCAAATATCGTTCAACAATTTCAAGGCATTATCAGGTGTTTTTGCCATCGTTTCGTCTAAGACGTAAGCAGCATAGGATTTATATCCCAACATGTTGGCTTTTTCGAGCCGGAGATTGACTATATCCTTAATAATCGATTTATTATCATACTTATTCCCGTTGTTGCAACGGCTATACATCGCTTTGTACAACTTTTCACGCAAGTCACGGTTTTTTGCATATTGCAGGAACGGTTCCCAACTTGTACGGCTCAACGTAAATACCCATTTCCCGTCCAATCCTTTATCCTTAGCGGTTTGAGCGGCTATTTGAACCGCTTCGTCCGGCAATCCTGCTAAATCGTTAGCGCTATCAATAACCAATTGATAATTATTCGTTTCCGCCAAAAGGTTATCACCAAAAGAAAGCGTAAGTAAATCCAATTGTTTATTTATTTCCCGCAAACGCGTTTTTTGTTTTTCGTCCAGCGCTATTCCCGAACGGACAAAATCTTTGTAATACTTTTCCGTCAACCGTTTTTGTTCTGTTGTCAGCGAAGTCTTTGCAGAATCTTCGTAAACGGTTTTAATCCGGGCAAATAATTTTTCATTCAGATAAATATTATCCTGATGTTCCGACATTAGCGGCGTTACTTCTTTATTTATCGCCTGCAACACAGTATCTGTATTTGCCTGGTTTAGAGCATCAAATACATGATACACACGATTCAACAGACTGCCGCTTTCATCCATGGCGACAACCGTATTTTCAAATGTTGCCGGCGCCGTATTATTGGCAATGGCGTCTATTTCCTTGCTTTGCTGTTCAATTCCGGCTACAATCGCCGGCTTGAAATCGCTCTCCTGAATCAAGTCGAACGGAGGCGTTGCGAGAGGCGTCTTAAACTCCGATGCAAACGGATTGTTCGCATCGAGCGTAGTCGCTTTTTCTTTTTGTTTACATGCGTAAGTCATCAACAATACACTTAAAATAAATACATACTTTTTCATTTCTCACTGAATTTTATATTATTTTTTGATTTTTTTTCCTGAACAATCGCATCCACCACAGCTATGCGCGTGATATTGACGATGTCGCGAACCGAACTTTCGATATCCGTAAAGTGGATCGGCTTTTTCAAACCCACCTGAATCGGGCCGATCATCTCCCCTACCCCCATTTCCTGCAGCAATTTCTGGGTGATATTGGCCGACGTCAAATTAGGAAACACCAGCGTGTTCACATCTTTTCCATACAAATGGGTAAATGGATATTTGCGATCGCGCAGGTTTTTGTCTAATGCGAAGTTGACTTGCATTTCTCCATCAATAGCCAAATGAGGATATTCTCGCTGCATGGCTTTCACCACTTCGTGGACGCTGGCCGGACTTCCTTCGGTATCAGCGCCGAAGTTGGAATAAGACAGCATGGCGATGACCGGTTCCCGGGCAAAAAAGCGAACCCCTTCCACCGACAGCCGGGCAAGATCAAGTAACATATTGGTCGACGGATGACGGTTGATGAGCGTATCCATCAAAAAGAACGTTCCTTTTTTCCCAATCAGGATGTGCATGGCGGCAAACGTTTTGTATCCGTCGCGAATACCGATCACTTCTTTAGCCACTTTAATGGTATTGGAATATTTGGTATAAACCCCGGTAATGAAGGCATCGGCATCGCCCGTTTCGACCATCATCATACCGAAATAGTTTCGTTCAAACATTTTATCTACGGCTTCATCGAAAGTGGCTCCTTCCCGCGACCGCTTTTCCGACAGTATTTTAGCATACCGCCGTCGCCGCTCCATTTCATTATCGTGACGCAAATTCACAATTTCGATACCCTCCAGGTCGATATACAATTCATTCGCTAATTTAACGATCCGTTCGTCGTTCCCCAATAAAATCGGATGGCATATTCCTTCGTCGCGCGCCTGGGCGGCGGCTTTGAGCATGTTTTCGTGACTTCCTTCCGCAAAAACAACCCGCTTGGGATTTTTCTTTGCCATATCGGTAAATTCGCGAAGCAACTTGGTATCGTATCCCATTAAATCGCGCAAATGATCTTCGTAGGCTTCCCAGTTTGTGATTGTTTTGCGTGCCACGCCCGATTCGATCGCCGCCCGCGCCACAGCCATCGACACCCAGGTCAACAAACGCGGATCCATCGGCTTGGGAATCAGGTATTCTTTTCCAAACGACAAAACACTTAAACCGTAGGCTGCATTCACCACATCGGGAACCGGCTCTTTGGCTAAAGCTGCTATCGCTTTGACGGCTGCTAATTTCATCGCTTCGTTGATCGATGTGGCACGAACGTCCAATGCCCCGCGGAAAATATACGGGAACCCCAATACATTGTTGATCTGGTTCGGATAATCGGAACGGCCGGTAGCAAAGAGAATATCCGGCCGCGAAGCTTTGGCTTTCCCGTAAGAAATCTCCGGGTCGGGATTGGCTAAGGCAAAAACAACCGGATGGGCGTTCATGCTTTGTATCATCGTTTCCGTCAATACATCGGCTACCGATAAACCCAGAAAGATATCTGCGCCAATCATTGCTTCGCCCAAGGTTTTTATATTCCTTTCGGTAGCAAAAAACTGTTTTTCTTCGGTTAAATTCGTGCGTTGAGTCGATATCACGCCTTTGCTGTCGCACATCACAATGTTCTCTTTCTTTGCTCCCAACGCAATATACAGACGGGTACAGGAGCAGGCCGAAGCACCGGCGCCGTTGACCACAATTTTTACATCTTCAATCTTTTTCCCTACGATTTCCAGGGCATTCAATAGTCCGGCAGAAGAAATAATCGCTGTCCCATGCTGATCGTCGTGCATGACGGGAATATCCAATTCGGCTTTCAAACGCCGTTCTATTTCAAAACATTCGGGAGCTTTGATGTCTTCTAAGTTAATTCCTCCGAAAGTGGGTGCAATGGCTTTAACGGCTGCAATAAATTTTTCGGGGTCTTTTTCGTTGACTTCAATATCAAAGACATCGATTCCGGCAAAGATTTTAAACAAAAGACCTTTGCCTTCCATCACCGGTTTGCCCGCCAAAGCGCCGATATCGCCCAAACCCAACACCGCCGTACCATTGGATATGACTGCCACCAGATTCCCTTTGGCAGTGTAATCGTATGCGTGCTCCGGGTTATTTTCGATTTCGAGGCAAGGCTCTGCTACACCCGGTGAATAAGCCAGCGAAAGATCGGCTTGCGTACTGTGTGGTTTGGTTGGAACGACTTCTATTTTGCCCGGTTTACCTTCCGAGTGGTAAAGCAGCGCTTTTTCTTTTATTTCTTTTGCCATAGAGTGAATCGATTATTTTCGACGACAAAGGTAGAAAATTTTTGCGAATTGGAAATTATCAATACAAGAATAAAGATAACACGCTGTTTTCGGCTGTGCAAAAAACTCTTTCCCAATTTTACAATAATCTCAAATATTATCACTAAATTTGTCGCTCGAATAAGACAAATTGTCAGTAAAAAAACAAAAGCAGTATGGAACAAGTACAACCGAACAATAACATTCAGATCGAGCTGAACGATGAAATAGCTCAGGGAATCTATTCTAATTTAGCAATCATTGCCCATTCATCTTCCGAGTTTGTCGTGGATTTTGTCCGGTTGATGCCGGGCATACCCAAAGCGAAAGTACAGTCTCGTATTATCCTGACGCCGGAACATGCTAAACGGTTGATGTTGGCTTTAGCAGATAATGTAAAAAAATATGAATCGCAAAACGGAGAGATCAAATTACAAGGAATGGGATTTGCTCCACCCGTCATTGGTCCGATTGGAGAAGCGTAAATTTAAAACTAAGTTAGAGTGAAAGTAATGAAATTTGGCGGAACCTCCGTAGGTTCCGCAGCTAGTATTTTGAAAGTAAAAGAAATAGTAGAAGCGGTGAATGAGCCGGTTATCGTTGTTGTTTCCGCCATGGGCGGAATAACCGATCATTTGCTGAAAACCTCCCGCTTAGCCTCGCAAGGCGATTATACGTATGAAAAAGAATATAATCAAATTCTTAGCCGGCATATTGAAGCAACTCAGGATGCCATTTCCGATCCGGTCATACGAAACTATGTATTGAAACAAATCATTTCCCTGTTGGAGGAATTGGAAAATATTTTCAAGGGTGTGTTTCTGGTGCGCGATCTTTCGCAGAAAACTTCCGATATTATTGTCAGTTATGGAGAAAGACTAAGTTCTCTGATCTTATCCAACGTGATTCCAGGTGCCCAATTGTTTGATGCCCGAAAATTTATCCGGACAGAAAAGCAATTCAAAAAACACATTGTTGATTTTAAGCAAACCAACGAGTTAATAAAGGAAACCTTTTCGACCATTCCGGCCATCTCGGTAGTTCCCGGATTTATCGGTCTGGATATTCCTACGGGTGATGTCAGCAATTTAGGGCGGGGTGGTTCCGATTATACGGCATCCATTCTTGCTACGGCTCTCGACGCTTCCGTTCTTGAAATCTGGACCGATGTCGACGGTTTTATGACCGCCGATCCCAAAGTGATTTCAAGCGCTTATGTTATCAAAGAATTGAGTTACATCGAAGCGATGGAACTGTCGAATTTCGGCGCAAAGGTGATTTATCCTCCTACCATTTTCCCTGTTTATCACAAGAATATACCGATATTAATTAAAAATACGTTTAATCCGGAAGCGCCGGGAACTTTCATTTCAAAAAACAAGACCGAGAGCATCAAATCCATCAAAGGTATTTCGTCGATCGACGATACCTGCCTGATTACGGTTCAAGGCTTGGGAATGGTAGGAGTAATCGGAGTGAATTACCGGATTTTCAAAGCGCTTTCCAAAGCCGGAATCAGCGTATTCATGGTTTCACAGGCTTCATCGGAAAATACAACTTCCTTTGCTGTAAAAAATGAAGACGCCGATGTGTCGGTGGAAGTATTGAGGAATGAGTTTCAATTAGAACTAAGCCAGGGAGAAATAAACGACATCAAACCGGAAAAAAATTTAGCGACCGTAGCCATTGTCGGCGAAAACATGAAACGGACGCCGGGTATTGCCGGACGATTGTTTGGAACACTGGGACGCAGTGGAATCAGTGTTATTGCCTGTGCGCAGGGAGCTTCCGAAACCAATATTTCTTTCGTAATTAACAAAAAATATTTGCGTAAAGCTCTGAACTCCATTCATGATTCATTTTTCCTGTCGGAATATCAGGCATTGAATATATTTTTAGCAGGAAAAGGAAATGTAGGCGGTCATCTGTTGGAGCAAATCAAGTGGCAGCAAGAAACCCTGATGCGTCAAAATGGTCTGAAACTGAATGTAGTGGGAATAGCCGGTTCGAATACCATTATTCTTAACAGGCAAGGAATTGATCTGGCTAATTATAAGGAAACATTGAAGAATGAAGGCATACAATCTTCGCCGGAATTGCTTAGAGAAGAAATTCTGCAAATGAACATTTTCAATCCCGTGTTTGTTGATTGTACGGCAAGTCCTGAGATTTCGGCGCTTTACAACGATTTTCTTTCCAATAATATTTCGGTTGTTACGGCAAATAAAATTGCCGCATCATCGGAATACGAAAATTACCGCTTTCTGAAAGAAACCGCTCGAAAGACAGGAGTCAAATTCCTGTTCGAGACCAATGTAGGCGCAGGTTTGCCTATTATCAACACAATGAACGCCTTAATCAACAGCGGGGATAGAATCGTCAAACTGCAAGCGGTATTGTCCGGTACTTTAAATTACATTTTCAATACCATCTCGACAGAAATTCCTCTAAGTAAAGCCATTTGGATGGCAAAGGAAGCAAGTTTTTCAGAACCCGACCCGAGAATTGACCTGAACGGGACGGATGTTACTCGAAAATTAGTGATACTCACGCGGGAAGCCGGTTACGAAGTGAGTCAGCAGGATGTAGAAAAAAACCTTTTTATTCCCGACCGCTATTTTCAAGGCTCTTTAGAAGATTTCTGGAAATCCATTCCGGAGCTGGATGCCGAATTTGAAGAAAAACGAAAAAAGCTTGAAGAAGAAGGAATGCGTTACCGTTTTGTAGCAGAAATGGATTGTGGAAAATGCAGCTTGGGATTGCAGGCCGTCGATAGAAGCCATCCGTTTTATGAATTGGAAGGAAGCAATAACATCATTATGATCACAACGGAACGATACGACGAATTCCCGATGATTATCAAAGGATATGGAGCCGGAGCCGCCGTCACTGCAGCCGGAGTTTTTGCGGATATTATCAGTATTGCAAATATAAGATAGAAATGGCAAAAATTGATGTGCAATCAGTGAAGCAACGATTTGGGATTATTGGAAACAGTCCGCTGTTGGAACGTGAAATCGAGAAAGCGCTTCGAATAGCTCCCACCGATTTGACGGTCCTGATTATCGGGGAAAGCGGCGTTGGAAAAGAAGTTTTCCCCCAGATTATCCATCAAAACAGTTATCGAAAACACGGGCCTTACATTGCCGTCAATTGCGGTGCGATTCCCGAAGGAACCATTGATTCGGAACTGTTCGGACATGAAAAAGGCTCTTTCACCGGCGCTTTAGCCGAACGGAAAGGCTATTTTGAGAGCGCCGACAAAGGAACCATTTTTTTAGATGAAGTGGGCGAATTACCGGTGGCTACTCAAGCGCGCTTGTTGCGGGTTTTGGAATACGGCGAATTTATCAAAGTCGGCTCTGCCAAAGTACAAAAAACGGACGTCCGGATTGTGGCCGCTACGAATTCCGATTTGGTAAAAGCCATTCGCAACGGCAAATTCAGAGAAGATTTATATTACCGGTTAAATACCGTTCCTACGTTTATTCCGCCTTTGCGCGACCGGAAAGAGGATATCTTTTTATTATTCAAGAAATTTTCAATTGATTTTGCCGAAAAATACAAGATGCCGCCCATTCATTTAACGGACGAAGCCCGGATGGTTTTAAGCAACTACCGATGGCCGGGAAATATACGTGAACTGAAAAACATCACCGAGCGAATGTCAATCATCGAGCAGGAGCGTGAAATTTCGGCCAATGTATTGAAAACCTATTTAGTTAATCCCGACATCGGACTTCCGGCTTTGATGCCGTCCGATTCCGACCGACCGTTTTTCAACAGCGAGCGGGAAATTATGTATCAGATTCTTTTCGATATGCGAAAAGACATCAATGATTTGAAAAAATTAGTTCCCGAATGGAGTAAAAGCAACACTTCTGTCCAGGAGATTCCCCAGATTTCCTACACTTCCATCCCTGGTTCATCGAATATTCCGGAAAAAGTAATCGAAGAAGAACCGGTTCTTTACGCGGATGAATATACGGAAGAAGAAGGAAAAACAACAGTAGAAGAAGAGACGGCAACATTGTCGTTAGCTGAAGTCGAAAAAGATATGATTATAAAAGCGCTGGAACGGCATGGAGGCCGACGGAGAAACGCCGCCTCGGATTTAAAAATATCCGAACGAACATTGTATCGAAAAATAAAAGAATATGAATTGGAATAAAAAACACATGGCTAAATACATGGTAGCTTGGGGGATGCTCTTGCTTGTCTCATGCTCCATATCCTATAAATTCGAAGGGGGAAGCGTGAATTACGATTTGACAAAAACCATTCACATTGCCGATTTTCCCAACAAAACCGCGTTTTATTCTCCGATGGCCTCTATGTTTAATCTGGCTCTGCGAAAACGTTTCATCGAACAGACCCGGTTAAAGGAAGTGAACTCCAATGCGGATATTGAAATGGAAGGTGAAATTTCCAATTTTGATGTGTCCAATTTAGCCGTTAAAAGCGACGCCTATTCCTCTCAGACTCGCTTGACCATCGCCGTTCATGTCAAATACACGAATAATAAGGAGTCGGGCAAAGATGTAGATCAATCGTTTTCTTCCTTTCAGGAATTTCCAAGCACTTCATCCATCAACGATGTCCAGGATCAATTAGTCCAAAAAATTATCACAGACTTGGTGGATATGATTTATAATTCAACAATTGCAAACTGGTAAATCTCAATAAACAGATGATTCGACAAAAAGAGGTCATAAATTTGATGGAAGGAACCATTCCTTTTACAAAAAGAACGTTATCTTCTTTATCGGATTTGATAACGACCTATCCTTACTTTCAAACAGGGCATTTACTCTATACTTTGAATTTGCTACATCTGAAGGATGCCCATTTTTTATATGATTTGCGTAAAACGGCGGTTTATGTTCCCGACCGCAAGCAGCTTTTCTTCCGGATTGAAACCGATTTCTTTGAATCGGATCAGATGGGTGCTTTTGATCTGGATGACTTTTCTTTTGATTCTCCCTTTGAATTGATTGACAATTTTTTATCCGAAGGAGGTGAAAATCGGGAGAGGGATAATAGCGAACAAGAATTAACACCGGTCATCACCGATTATACGCCTTATTTTATTCCCGATGATGATACGGAAAACGAAGAAGCGCCTCCTTTGGAACATCAGGAGACGATTGACCGCTTCCTGGAGGAAGACGCCATTTCTCCTCTAAAAATAAACGTCCATTCTGCGGATGTTTCAGCAAAAGAAACGCTGGAGCACGCGCCGGATCAAGCCGGCAGCGACAGCTTTTTTTCGGAAACTTTAGCTAAAATCTACATCAAACAAAAAAAGTATGACAAGGCTTTAGAGATTATTCATAAATTAAATTTGATTTATCCGGAAAAAAGTCGTTACTTTGCAGACCAAATTCGATTTTTAGAAAAATTGATTATTTATACAAATAAAACTAATTAAAAAATGTATCTCTTAATTTCCATTTTAATTGTCATTGTTTCGATCATTTTGATCTTTTTCGTTGTGATTCAAAATTCAAAAGGCGGAGGATTAGCTGCCGGATTTTCATCGTCCAATCAAGTGATGGGTGTTCGTAAAACAACCGATTTTCTTGAAAAAGCAACATGGTCGCTTGCCGGCGCAATCGTTGTTTTAAGTATTGTCTCTTCGATATTTATGCAAAATAAAACAGCGTCAACCGATTCTTCCATCCGCGACCAAATTCAAAATACGGTTCCCACAGATCAAAATACTGTTCCTGATTTCGGAACTGCCGTACCACAAGCAGGAGATTCCGTACCGTCAACGCCGGCTCAATAAGAGGCCGGCCGGTTAATATCGAAAACTGCTTCCACCCAAAAACTCGCGTAACAGCGATGTATTGGGTAGTTCGTTGACATTAATGTATTTGAAGTAATTAAGAAACTTGAGCAACCGGTACGCTTCCGAATATTCGGGGTCGATAGGTGAAACTTGCGACAGAACAGGTTCGGCTGAGCGTCTTAATGCTGCAAATTCATAAATCATAGCGGAGTTAAACATCGCATCGGCTTCTTCTTGATAGGGGAAAATCCATCGATCTTCCCCTTTTCTGACGCTTGGCCAACGAGCAATGGTTTCTTTTGCAGAATAATTCCGGAATTGGTAATCGCGGATTATCCTGCGAAGCAAGCGGTTGTCGGTAGTCGGAATCCAATTGTGACTGTCAAGGGATATCGTGGTTAAAGCCGAAACATATATTTTATACGTTACGGCTAAATCAATATCCGGTAAAAGCAAAGGATTCAAGGCATGGATTCCCTCCATAACCAGCACCGAATTTTCTTTCAACTGAATAGTGTTTCCTTTATATACTCGTTCGCCGCGAGTAAAATCATACGTTGGAAGAGCAACTTCTTCCCCTGCCAATATTCGCTTTAGATCCTCATTAAATGTTTTTAAATCAATGGCATAAAACGACTCAAAATCATACTCTCCGTTTTCATCAAGCGGCGTATGGATGCGATCAAGATAATAATCATCCAACGAAATACTGATAGGCTGCAAAGTATTGACCATTAATTCAATTTGAAGCCGTTTACAAAAAGTTGTTTTTCCCGAGGAGGAAGGCCCGGAAATAAGCACTACCCTGACTCCGTCAGGAAACCGTTGGGTAATCTCGTCAGCAATCCGTGAAATCTTTCGCTCTTGCAGCGCTTCCGAAACTTTCACAAAATCGGATATTTTCCCTTGCCGGTTGGCCCGATTCAAATCGCCGACATTCCGCATTTGTATGGCTTTCTGATAAGTAAGAAATTCGTTGAAAACAGCCATCATTTTATCTTGTCGTACCAGCGGTTGCAATTCGCCGGGCTTTTGCGCATTCGGAACCCTAAGCAATAATCCGCTTCCATAGCTTTCCAAGCCAAACAGATAAATGAAACGGGTACTGGGTAGTAATGCGCCATAGTAGTAATCAATATGAGAACCTAATACATTGTAGCGGCAATAAATTTTCCCAATGGACTCCAACAATAAGGCTTTGTCTTCCATATTGTTTTTACGAAAAAGATCAACGACTTCCTGGGTGTGTTTCGAATAAGTTTCAAACGGCAAATCCTCCCGGATTATTTCCAGCATTCGTGTTTTTAACTTTTCTGCTACCTCCGAAGTAACATCCATCGGAATATCCAAATCGCAATAGTACCCTTTGGAAACCGGATACTCGAAATAGATTTTTGCCTGCGGAAAAAGATCGTTAACCGCTTTCGACAAAATACAGCACAAAGAACGAACGTAAGACCGCATACCCGAAGGATCGCTGATATCAATAAATTCGATGTCTTTAGGTGAGTAACACGGATAAGTCAATGAACGGGATACATTATTGACACGAGCGCCGGCCAAAGGATACGGTAATGTTATTTCCATGGCTTCATAGATTTCAAGCAGTGAAATTCCTGCATTGAAATCTTGAAATGTGCCGGTGTTTTTACAGTAAATTCGAATCAAATTATTCATAAAAAAACAGTATTTTTTTATTAAAATCGAAATAAAAGCGTACAAATGTATAAAAAAAAAGTTTTTTTCTTCAATATGGTTATAAAAAATAGTACTTTTGCAAAGATTTTTTAGAATAAAAAGTAAATGGGAAATGCGGTGGCGAAAACAACAGGCTTTACACCCGCGTTTTTATATAATGATCGTAAAAACAAATAATAATTATATTGAGTATAAATTTAAAAATAAAAAGTTAAATCAATGAAAAAATTAGTGTCTTTTACTGCAATTTGTTTTGCAGCATTTGTTATGGTATCGCTTTTTTCTTGTACGGCTCAAACTCCAACTGCCGGTTTGAAATCCGATATCGATTCTCTTTCTTATGCTTATGGCGTCAATGTTACTCAAGGATTGAATGAATATCTAAAGAACATGGGAATCGAAGGCTCACTCAAAGATGAATTCATTAAAGGTTTTTTGGAAGGTTCAAAATTGAATAAGAACAACAAAAAAGCGATGGCTCACTTTGAAGGTTATATGATTGGAAAGCAGGCGTCTGTTGATATGTTTAACGGTCTTAGCGGAAATGTTTTTGGATCCGACTCCACTAAATCGTTGAATAAACAGCAATTTTTGGCAGGATTTCTTGCGGCAACCCAGAATAAAAAATTACTCATACCTCAAGATGCTGCCACTTTATATGTTCAAACCAAAGGGGAAGAAATTCATAACAGAGCCAATGAAAAATTAAAAGCCGCTAACCAGGCTTTTTTAGACGATAATAAAACAAAAGAAGGTGTAACCGTTTTACCGAGCGGGCTTCAATACAAAGTTGTATCGGAAGGCACCGGAGCGAAACCTGCTGCAATAGATACGGTAACTGTAAAATATAAAGGAATGGATATTAACGGTAAAGAATTTGATAGCAATGATAAGGCTAATTTCCCTTTGGATAAAGTCATCGCCGGATGGACGGAAGGAATGCAATTAATGTCGGTCGGTTCGAAATATACGTTCTATATTCCCTACAATTTAGCCTATGGCGAACAGGGACGTCGACCCAATATCGACCCGTATGCCACCCTTATCTTCGATGTTGAGTTGCTTAATATATCGAAAGCAGTACCGGCCCCGGCTGCAAAAACGCCGGCGCCTGTTGCAAAAACCGTAGCGCCGCCCACTGTAAAAAAATAATTACTATCATGGAAAGAATTGACAAATTAGACCGGAAAATTTTAGAAATTATTTCTCAAAATGCCCGCATCCCTTTTAAGGATGTAGCTGAAGTTTGCAATGTTTCAAGAGCCGCTATTCATCAACGCGTTCAAAAAATGATTGAGATGAAAGTCATTGTGGGCTCCGGATATCATGTCAACCCAAGAGTCTTAGGCTTCAATACCTGTACCTATATTGGAGTAAAATTAGAGCGCGGGTCAATGTACAAAGATGTTGTTCCCGAATTTGAAAAAATACCTGAAATTGTCGAATGCCATTTTACTACCGGTCCTTATACCATGCTAATTAAAATGTATGCCAGAGACAATGAACATTTTATGGAACTGTTAAATGGTAAAATTCAGGAGATTCCGGGTGTTATTTCTACTGAAACTCTGATTTCTTTACGCCAAAGTATTAAAAAAGAAATCCCCGTTTCTGCCATTATTTAATAATATTTTTACTTTTAAGCCGTTTTATTATTTTAACAATTAATAATAAAACGGCTCCTTTTTTACCATTCTAAGTTAAATATGTTTAATTCTGTAAATAATAATCCTTTTGTGTATATCTTTGTACAATAAAAGTCAAAAATTAGAAGAATTAAGTATGCTTAGAAATTCAACATTTTTGGTCCTTTTTTTATTACCTTTCACCTATTGTACGCGTGAAAAGGTAGATATTCGAGTGGTATGTGAAGCCATGCCGCCCGGATACTATAAAATTAAATGGGAATCTTTTCCGCCGATGAATGGAGTGGTTAAGATTTACGAGTCATCGGTGCCGGATTCGTTCAATCTATATTCTCCTATCGCTGAATCCGAAATAAGTCAAGGTTTTAAAAACATATACTTCGTTCGAACTACAAAGCGGAGCTATTTTAAATTGGTTTTCAACAAAGATTATTCGGCCATAACGGCAGAGCGAACCATCCCTATGGAAGGATTATTCAATTTTAGGGACTTGGGCGGATATTACAATGCGGCCGGAAAACAAATCCGGTGGGGTAAATTGTACCGTTCCGCTTCTTTGGCTAATGCTACATCGCAGGATATTAAAGTATTAAACAATCTGGGCATTCGCACGGTTATTGATTTTCGAACAGACTGGGAGAGACACGGAGCGCCTTCGGAATATTCAGCGCCCCAAACATTTAATTTTCCTTTGAGGGGAAATCCCTTCAATCTTTTTTTTGATATGATATCAACTAAAAAATTTAGAGCCGGCGATGTAAAAGTGTATGCCCAGGACATGTATTCGTTCTTCCTGGAAAATAATTCCGATTATTTTATTAAAATGTTTGATATTCTTTTGGATAAAGAAAACTATCCGGTTGTATTCAACTGTGTGATTGGAAATGACCGGAGCGCTGTCGCCGCGGCTTTGATTTTAGCTGCCTTGGATATTGATATGGATCAAATTATCAACGATTACCTGTTATCGAACGAGCTGATTGATCCGAATACGTTTTTCGATAAAAATAACCCTTTCTTACAGGACCCGGAAATTCAAGAAACATTTACTGCCATGTTTCGCGTATATAAAAGTTCAATTACCTATTCCTTCGACCGAATTATCAAAGAATACGGCACTTTAAATAATTACTTCACTACGGAATTGAAGCTGACTCCTGAAAAAAGAGAAAAACTAAAAGAAATAATGCTCTATTAGGTACAGTTTCGAGTAAGGCCGTTCGCCGTAAAAGAATTTTTTGTACCTTTGCACGATTTAAAAAAACAATCCACATTGAAAACATTTGAAGAATTAGGCGTTGCTCCTGCTATTGTCAGGGCAATTAGCGAAATGGGTTACGAAAACCCGATGCCGGTTCAAGAGGAAGTGATTCCTTATTTACTCGGTAAAAATAACGAAGTGATAGCTTTAGCTCAGACAGGAACAGGGAAAACCGCTGCTTTTGGTTTACCCATTCTCCAAGATATCCGGATAAACGAAGTTCGACCGCAAGCAGTCATTCTTTGCCCTACCCGCGAATTGTGTTTACAGATTGCCGACGACCTGAACGATTATTCCAAATACATCGACAATCTGAAAGTATTGCCTGTTTATGGCGGTTCTAGCATCGAAAGTCAAATCAAAACCCTCCGGAGAGGCGTTCATGTCATTGTGGCAACTCCCGGTCGCCTGATTGATTTAATTAATAGAAAAACCGTCGATTTGCAATATGTCCGGAATGTAGTATTAGACGAAGCCGATGAAATGTTGAATATGGGATTTTCAGACAGTATCGACGAAATATTAGCCGTTATCCCCTCCAACCGGAATATGTTATTGTTTTCAGCTACCATGCCCGACGGGATCGCCCGCATTGCCAAAAACTACATGCGATCGCCGAAAGAAGTGATCATCGGACGAAAAAATGAAGGCGCACAAAATGTCAGACATATTTTCTACATGGTCAATGCGAAAGATAAATATTTAGTATTAAAACGGATCGCTGATTACAACCCCAACATCTACGGAATCATTTTTTGCCGTACTCGGAAAGAAACGCAAGATATTGCCGACAATCTGATTAAAGACGGATACAATGCCGAATCGTTGCATGGCGATCTTTCGCAAGCACAACGAGACTATGTGATGCAAAAATTTCGATTACAGAACATCCGGTTATTGGTAGCAACCGATGTAGCTGCCCGCGGGCTGGACGTGGACGACTTAACCCATATTATTAATTACGGTTTACCCGATGAATTAGAACTATACACGCATCGAAGCGGAAGAACCGGCAGAGTTGGAAAAACCGGTACCTCTGTCGCTATTATCCATTTGAAGGAGAAACATAAAATAAAGGAAATCGAAAAAGCAATCAATAAGAAATTCGAACAAGGATCCATCCCTTCGTGGAAACAAATTTGTGAAAAACAGCTTTTCAGTTTTGCCGACAAAGTCGAGAAAGTGAAAGTAAATGAAGAAGAAATAAGCGGAATAATGCCTTCTATTTATCGCAAATTGGATTGGTTGGACAAAGAAGACGTCATCAAACGCTTGATTTCTATTGAATTTAATCGTTTAATCGATTATTACCGCGATGCGGAAGATATTGAAAACCCGCAGGAATTTGACAGGAAAAAAGACAAACACGGGAAAGATTCCGGTAAAGGAAACGACAAAGGAACCGGCCGGGCTGCCGAAAAAGGATATTCCCGATTGTTTCTCAGTCTGGGAAAAAGCGATGGTATCCGTCCGAAAGCCATCATCGGCTTATTGAATGACAACATTCCCGGACGAAAAATTGAAGTGGGCCGAATCGATTTAATGAAAAATTTCTCCTTCTTTGAAGTAAGGGAAGCAGACCGGGATAGGGTAATAAAGAATTTAAACGGTGCAAAAGCTTTTGGACAAAGGATATCGGTAGAATCGGCTCAACCTTCGCCTTCCGATAAACGCAAAAAGAAGATCGAAGAGAGAGACGACCGGAATAATAAGAAAAAATGGAAAAATAAGAAATAAATCCAAATATTTTCTTATCTTTGCATCCGCAAAAAACGATGTCCTGTGGTGTAATGGTAGCACATCGGATTCTGGTTCCGCTTGTCTGGGTTCGAATCCTAGCAGGACAACTTTTAGAGATGCCAATTATCAATAAATAAGATAGTTGGCATTTTTGATTTATCGTATTTGCACAACTCACAAAAAAAACACTCAAAAAACCGCTGTTTCTGGAGTGCTTTAGTTGCATTTAAAACAATACCTTCCGGCATTATTTCAAGGCAAAGATATGGTTTATTTTTCAGCCTGCAAAATTATTTCTTTGAAAATTATCATATCGGTGAAGCCAACGAAATGTTATTTGTTTAGTCTGGGAAAACGGTAATTTCCGTTTATGTTATAAAATTCATTCCTCATTCTTTCGTCTTTCTTGTATGGCATGGAAACCAATCGGAAGGCGAGGCTTCTCAAGTTCTTTCTTCTTGGATTGCAATTCTGCTAATGATTCATTGAGGAGCTCAAGTTGCATGCGTGTGTCTTCGTTGATGTCGTTGTAATCTTTGAAAACATCCTCTACGTATTGTTTCAATTCTTTAAATTTATTTTCCAGCTCCTTTACTTCATTGACAGGCGGATTTAATATCAAATTCCGTGTGACGACAAAAGCCCGAACCACTAAGATACTTGCATCAATAGCAACATCACTATTAAGAACAGCCGACATCATTGTAGCTCCAAGCTCTGTAAAAGCAAAAGGTAATTTACGAGTACCTCCCCATCTTGAAGTCGCAATTTGCGACTTCAAGTGGCTAAATTCTTTATTTGTAAGCTGAAACATAAAATCAGGCGGGAAACGCCTAATATTTCTTTTTACGGATTCATTCAACCGGCGTGTCTCAACACCATACAATGGGGCTAAATCATAGTCTAATATCACTCTGACGCCTCTTATTTCATGTATTTTTCCCTGAATATTCGATAACTCATCCATAGCCTATTCCATTTTGAATTTTGTACCACATTTCGGGCAAATGATTATATCGGTTGCAGGTTGCTCGAATAGCTCTGTAATGGGAACGTTGAGGGCGAGTGCGATGCGTTCTAACGTGTCAATAGTCGGATTGCCTTTTTTACTTAATGCAGCACTTAAATTAGCGCTTTTCATACCTATTTGTTCAGATAACTCAGATAACGTTAATCCTTTTTCTTTTAATAATTTCTTGATTCTATATTCCATAATTTTATGATATAAAATAGTTTTCAATGATAATAATTAAATGCAAAGGTATGATAAAAGATAACAAATTAAAATATTAAACAATGAAACGAGCAGATTTAAGCATAATTATGACAGAAGCGCACCGCTGCATTAAGATTGCGGGCATGGGATTGAGCGAAGCATTAGTGCGTGGGCTAATTTTAAACTCGTAGTGCGCATGAAAAGAGAAATAGTAAAATTAAATCAGGGAAGCGTATGGCACTTTAAGCGGCAAGTTTATTCTTGCAGTCGCCGGAACTGACAACCGAAAGAAAAATGATACCATTCAAACCTACTTCGATACGGAAAAGCAAGAATGGCGTTGTTACAAAAAATTGAATTTAGTTTATTAATCATAATCCGGCTGGGGTTAATAGCCTCAATGAAGCGAAGCGATTGGGGGTGAATTAAAAGCCAGGAACCACCCTCTCGGTCATTCCTGGCTTTTCTTATTCAATCAATTAATGATTCAATCAATTAATCCCCACCGTATCCCGGATTTTGAATGAGCGAGGTATTCCTGTTCATTTCATCCCGGAGGATAGGCAAATAATAGCATTTATCTACAAAGACCCGCCCTTCCTGGGTCAATGGAATAACCGTATAAGTGTAGTTCCAACGGCTTTCGTCGTAGGTGTACTTGTCTTGTTTACCGACTCCGGGCTTCAAGGTAGCATCTACCTCAATTCCGTTCAAACTGTTGAGTCCCGGGCAATCGTGTCCGATCATCCAACGGCGGATATCCCAATACCGGTGTTCTTCAAAGAAAAATTCTAAACGGCATTCACTGCGGAAAACCGCGGTGATTTCGTTGATGTCGCTCGACGTCACATCGGGCATATTCACCCGTTCGCGGAACATGTTCAGATATTTTTTCGCTTCATCCAATTGGTTCAATCCGATGCAGGCTTCGATATAATCGGCGACTACTTCCGAGTAGCGGATGAACGGGAACAAACAGTTGACCTTATTACGATGGTCGCCTCCGGAAGGATTGATAAATTTCTTCAGGTAGTAACCGGTGAACGTACCGTTCCAGTTTTCACCATTACCGGTGCGGGTATCCATGCCTGGATAAAAACCATCCTTGCTTTGTGAGGGATCGGTCTGATAATAACCGGTTTGGATTCTGCCGGTCGGATCAGCCACTGCGTAGTCGGCGGGACGTTGTATCCATTGCATGCCATCGTACATAATGGAGGCATAAAAACGCGGTTCCCTGTTTTTATAAGGAAATGCTTTTTCATCGGGATTGTTCCAGTCGAACTTGCTTCCGTCTTCCATGGCATACGCATCAACCATATCTTGGGTAGGCACATTGCCGCCCCAGGCATGGTAGCCCGATGGGCCATCAAACAAAGCCATGTGGGTTCCGCTTTCATCTTTGGTATCGATAAAATAGCGGGAGAATATGCTTTCTTCACTTTCTGTAGTGAAAAACGACCAAATGGCCTGCGCTTTATCTTCCGTAGAAAGCCCGGTGCCGCCGTAAGTCGACAGACCATGTCCCATTGGATTATCCATCAATGCTTTGGCTGCATCTTTCGCTGCTTGCCAGCGTTCTTCGCGCGTTCCTTTGGTATAGAATAATAATTCTTTGTTTGCGTAAGATGCCATCAACGACGATTTCGCCGTTGCTGTAGCCTGGTCGTGCAAATCGCTTGCCGCATCGGTTAATACGCGTGCTTTCAATGCCATTACGGCTGCCAAGGTAGCCCGGCCTTTCTGTGTATTATCAAACGTCCTGTCCTTCAACAAGTCGGCCGCATTTCCCAAATCGCTTATTATTTGATCGATGCAATCGGTGTACGACGCACGGGGTACCATAAAATCATCATCGGTCAACTGGGTAACTTTCAATTGCAGTGGAACGCCCCCGTAGGCTCTCGTCAAACGATGATAGAAATAGGCGCGCAGGAAATAGGCTTCCCCTTTCAACTGGGTTTTATAACTCTGGTCGAAACTTGCATTATCCACATTTTCGATAAAATCGTTACAGGAACGAATGCTCTGATACAAACGTTGCCATTGATGTCCGCTCTGGGTTTTGCCGAACCAGCCGATATTGACGTCGGTTACAGCTCCCGCATTTGTTTGCGGATATTCCCGTCCGTGAATAAACATCGATTCATCGGTACACGATGCCTGCAATTCTTCGGCAAAGCCGGCATCCTGAAAGGTGAAATAAATGTCGAACATGTAGGCTTCAGCCAACGCGCTTTCGTTCCAAATAGCTTCCGCGGGAAATTCCGACTGGGGATCCGTATTCAGAAAACTATCGTTACACGCACTGAAAAGCGCTATTATAAGCAGGGAGAATATCCAAAGAATAGATTTCATATTTTTCATATCACTTTATTTTAAAATTTTACCGTAAAACCAACATTCACAATTTTAGACATGGGAACAACCGTAGCGTTCTGCGAGGTCGTTTCGGGGTCTATATCTTTACACGGCGAGAAAGTCAACAGGTTTTGCGCATTGGCAAAAACGCGGAAAAAAGAGAAAAACTTGGTCTTATCCACAAGTTGCTTAGGCAACGTATAGCCTATTTCGATATTCTTCAACCGCAAATAATCGGTATTCCACATCCAGAATGTATTGTTTCCAGCCGTAGTGCCATCCCAGTAATAGATAGCGCGGGCGTGTACACGCGGATACTTATCCGACGGATTATCGGTCGACCAATGGTGGTCGTAAATCCATTGCGAATAGTTTCCGATATCGCCGGAATCGAAATAGACCTTCACCCAACTGTCGGCAGCGCCTTGGAACAGGAAGTTCATATCAAACGATTTCCATTGCAACGACCCGTTTAATCCATAAGTCCAGGTCGGTTCATTCGTTTTATTCATACGAACCTGATCGTTCGGTGTGATCTTACCGTCGCCGTCAATGTCTTTGAATTTCATATCGCCGGGTTGCAACTGGTCATCGTTGGTGATGGCGCTGTAGTCCGGGCGATGCGCTTTATCGTTGATTTCATTCCAGTCTTTGAATACGCCGTCGTATTCGTAATACAAACCGGCGTTCATCGGGTGTCCCGTCGATTGTTGCCATACGGGAGCTCCGGGCGCTTCGTCCCAGAAAGCGATTCTATTTTGTGCATGGCTCACGGTAGCGGTTATCCGGTAGCTGAAATCTTTACCAACCACATCGTTCCATTCCAATTTCAGGTCGAAGCCTTTATTGTTTACTTTTCCGATATTTTCTGCAGGCAGAGATAAACCGGAGGACTGTGGAATGGACGCATTTCGCATCCACAAAATGCCGGAACGGCGATTATAGAAATAGTCGGCTTCAAAACTCAAGCGGTTTTTCAAGATACGCCCTTCGAGACCAACGTCGGTGTTCGACGCTACTTCCCACGTGATGTTCGGATTCGGGAAATGGCTGATACGAATGCCTTTTTGATCCGTATTATCAATAATATATCCATATTCAATATAATAGGTAGGCATATACTGATATTCATACAAGTTACCTTGATATACTACTTGGTCGTTCCCCATTTGTCCCCAGGAACCGCGGAGTTTAAAGTAATCGATGAACGACAAATGTTCTTTCCAGAAAGTTTCTTCCGAAATCCGGTACCCGGCTAAGAAGCCCGGGAAAAAGCCGTAACGCTTGTCGGCCGGAAACATGTAGGAGGCATCGTCGCGCCAGTTGAACTCGAGCAGGTATTTTTCTTTGTAGTTATATGCCAAACGGCCAAAATAATTCAAGCGTGCACGATTCCAGTTATAATCTCCACCGTTGGATAGACGAGGATCGGTACTTGTAGCGTCCCGTTCTACGGTGCCTCCTGCATCAAATTGCTGAACGGTAGGCGAAAGAAAGTACCGGCGATAGGCTCTAAAAAAGGAATTATCGGACATATCTCTTTCCGTACCTGCTAAGAAGCTGATTTCGTGATTGCCGAACTTTTTATCGTAATGCAAAATAGCGCCTGTAACCATATTGGTCTGATCTTGCGAATACATCGTCAAGTTCGGATCGGGAGCGGAAGGATAGCTCAACGCTTTGGTCAACACCGGAATGTTGTTGGAATCCACCGTAGCGCCGTCCCAAGTGTACAAATACCAGGGTTGGAACCATAATTTTTCCTGTTGCAGGTATTTATCGTACGAAACCGTTAAATTGAGTTTCAGTCCGTCGATCCAGGGTTGCGATATTTCCAAATCAGCATTGGTCTGAACATAGTAGCGTTTGTCTCTGTCGTACCCGGTTTGATTGGTTGCTACTACCACCGGATTACGTCCGTATTCCTGAGCAGGACCGGGCTCGCCGTTGGGCCAGTAAGCCGGATCCGTTGGGCGTCCACGGCCGGTAAACCACAGAATGTCGCCTGCGCTCTGGCTGGGGAAATTACGGTTTTCCTGCCTGCCCATCAAACCCATACTCAACTTCATATAATCATTCAATTTGGCATCCAGATTGATACGCATATCGTACTGGTTGTAATTGTTGGCCGAATTTTTCCAGTAGCCGTTCTGGTAGGTATATCCGAACGATCCGAAATAGCTGAAGCGTTCGGTACCGCCTTCCAGCGTTACGTTGTGAATTCGCTGGGGCGACCAGTCGGCGTAGGTTTCTTTGAACCAGTTCGTGTTGGGATATCTCCAGGGATCGGAACCGTCGCGATATTTTTGAATTTCTTCGGGCGTCTTAAATAAGGTAAGCGAAGAAATGGGCGGAGTAGGTCCGACGTTGGGATTTACCATCGCCGCATCGATAATCAATTCGTTCCTTAATTCGGCGTATTCCGGAGCATCGGCCATCTTGGGAAGGATACTCGGACGTCCCCAGCCTTCGTTAAAGGTATAGGTAAGTTCCGGTTTCGACGATTGCTTTCCTCTTTTGGTGGTGATAAGGATAACCCCGTTGGCAGCCCGCGAGCCGTAAATAGCGGCGGATGCATCTTTCAACACCGACATGTTTTCAATTTCATTCGGATTCAAGCGTTCCAAACCGCCGGCTCTTGCTGCCACACCGTCGATAACCACCAGCGGGTCGTTGTTACCCAAGGTGTTTGAACCGCGAATACGGATCGTTGTAGCATCATCACCCGGTTGACCGGAGCGTTGATACGTAATCACACCCGATAAACGTCCCGATAGGGCGTTGGACAAGTTTGCCGTAGGAGTCTTTGCCAGTTCAACCCCTTTCACCGGGGATACAGCGCCCGTCACGGTTTCTTTCTTTTGCACACCGTAACCTACCACAACCACTTCTTCCAACGTTTTAGTGTCTTCTAATAATGTAACGTTAATCGCTTTTTTATTTCCAACTGCGACTTCTTGAGTCACATATCCAATGTAAGAATAAACCAGAACACCATTGGCCGGGACTCTCTGTATGGTGTATTTACCGTTCACGTCGGTAATTTCACCATTGGTAGACCCCTTTAATAATACGGTTACACCGATTAACGGCTCGTTCTGCGAGTCGAAAACGGTTCCGGTAATCGTACCTGTTTGAGCAAAAGCCAATGTTGTTGACAATAATAACATTGAAGTTAACAAATTTTTAATTAGTTTTTGCATATAAAAAAATAGAGTTAAAATTAATAATTTAATGAAAATTTCATTTTTTCTTTTTTTCGTTTTTTAATTGAATAAATAATTCACACAAATGGTAACAAAGATATTATTTATCTTTTTAATAACCAATAATTTAATTATATATACTCATAGGCATCCGATTTATATTTGTTAGCAATATGATTCCTTATACGATACAAAGGTAAAATTAATTTTTAAATAATACAAATAAAAATAAAAAAATCTTTAAATTTTTATTTTTTTGTCAACTCCTAAAAGTAACGGGTCAGCCCCGGTCGGAAATATGTAATATATCGTTCGTCATTGAACGTGAAAATAAGAGGAAATAAAAAATCCGGAACGGATTAGATATGGGTAGCCCAACGTGAAACGTCGGGGGTATCCGGAACGGATGCCATATCGGTAGCCCGACGTGAAATGCCGGGGGTATCCGGAACGGATGCCATATCGGTAGCCCGACGTGAAACGTCGGGTTAATGAGATGAATGTGTTAACCTAAGCGGCGAAGCTCCGATATATTGTGGTTTCATTTTATTAAAAAGACAGCAAACAGGCATAAACGATTTCACTTTACTGTTTTTTCGGCCTATTTGCTTTTTTTGTGAATTCTCTCTTCTTCCGCTCTTCTTCCGCTCTTCCCCTACTCTTCCTTTATTGACATTTTGCTATTTTAATAAATTCATAAATATTTTTGTATATTCTGAAAATATACTTACTTTTGTATTAGCGAAAAACATAAATCAAAAAACAAAATGAAAAGACGAGAATTTTTAACAAACACTGCCTTACTGGGCGCCGGTATTCCTTTGGCCGGGATAGCTCCTGCAGTGCTTACTTCCTGCAATTCGAAGGATGAAAGGGGAAAAGCCGTAACGAAGACATTCACACCCGATGAGTTGGGAATGTACTCCTTTGTAAACATCGCGCCCGATGGCAAACCGTTGAAAGCGGCCTTGGTTGGTTGCGGAGACCGTGGTACCGGCGCTGCCACCCAATTCCTGAGCGCCGGGCCGAATATTTCCATTGTCGCCCTGGCCGACTTATTCAAAGACAGGATGGACACTTGCCGCCAGGTATTGAAAGAAAAATTTAACAATGTAGTGGACGATGCGAATTGTTTCTTCGGATTTGACGCTTACCAAAAAGTGCTGGCTATGGACATCGACCTGGTTTTGCTTTGTACCCCGACGCATTTCCGGCCGGAACATTTCAAAGCGGCTGTAGAAGCAGGGAAGCATATTTTTATGGAAAAACCCTGCGGAGTCGATCCTACAGGAATCCGTACCGTTATTGCTTCTGCCAAAATAGCTGCAACGAAAGGTCTGACCGTGATAACAGGCAACCAGCGCCGTCACAGGAAAGATTACTGGGAAGCATTTGTCCAGGTTAAGAATGGCCTAATCGGAGATATTGTCGCCGCTTCCGCTCATTGGGATCAGGGAGCCTGGTGGAATAAACGCAAACGCCCGGAATGGAGCGACATGGAATATTGCATTCGCAATTGGTTTAATATCAAATGGCTCAGCGGCGATCACCTGCTGGATCAAGCCATTCATAATATTGATGTAGTCACCTGGTTTACGGGAATGCGCCCAATCAAGGCATCCGGATTCGGAGGGCGCGCCCAACGACTGACAGGCGATATTTTTGACTTTTTCAGCGTAGATTATTATTACGAACAGAATAAACGAATGCTTGCCACCGCCCGGCAAATCGATGGTTGCGAAGTAAATGTTTCCGAACAGGTGCTCGGAACAAAAGGGGTGGCTTTGTTGAACGATCGCAATGATATTTCCATCGTGGATTACAATGGAAATGTGCTATGGAAATACGATTACGAAAAGAATCCCGTAAAGAACCCCTACGATCAGGAACATGTACACCTCGTAGAATCGATCCGCTTGAATAAAAAGATCAATCAGGCGGAAGATCTGGCTTACTCCACCTTGATTGCCATCCTGGGCAGGGAAGCAGCCTATACGGGTAAATCCATTTCGTGGGACGAAATCATGGCTTCCTCCCTCCGCTACGGACCGGATACGTATGCAATGGGACCTCTGCCGTTCTATCATGAAGGCGAAGCGCCTAAACCGGGGAAGACGCCGGATGCTCCGGTGATGTAAGGTGAGAATGGAGAGTTGAAAAAAACTGTCATTGCGGGCTTGACCCGCAATCCCCTGATAAATAGCGTTCTTTTTTCAGGGGATCCCGCGTCAAGCGCGGGATGACAGTCTTTTCAACTTTCAACTTTTTACTCAAAAATTGGCGTCGAACGCAACTTCCGAAGGTTTGAAGTCGATCGCTTTAACAAACCGGCAAGCTTCGGCAGCGCCCTGCTCCCTGTCCATACCGCTATCCTCCCACTCTACCGATAGAGGCCCTGTATAACCAATGGAATTGAGCGCCCGGATGATTTCTTCAAATTTTACTTTTCCTCGCCCCAGACTTCTGAAATTCCAATACCTGCGGGGATCGCCAAACGTGGAATGGCCGCCGAATACGCCGATTTCGCAAGGGATATCACTCCAATAAACGTCTTTCATGTGTACATGGAAAATCCGGTCGGCAAATTTGTAAATGAAGTCCACATAGTTCACTCCCTGATAGGCAAAATGGCTCGGATCGTAATTAAAACCGAAGCATGGATGATAATCCAGCGCTTTCAGCGCTCTTGCTGCTGAAAAGGTATCGAAAGCAATTTCCGTAGGATGCACCTCCAGAGCAAACTTTACCCCTAACTTTTTGTATTCGTCTAAGATAGGAATAAACCGGCGGGCAAATTCCTCATATCCCCGGTCAATCATCGAATCGGTTACGGGAGGAAAGGAATACAACAGATGCCAGACCGGACTGCCGGTGAATCCGGCAACCGTATCCACACCCAGCATTTTAGCTGCCTGAGCCGTGCGTATCAACTCTTCAGCTGCCCGTTGGTGGACGCCTTCAGGCTCTCCGTCGCCCCAGATATAATCCGGTAATATATTCTGATGCCGTTCATCGATTCTGTCGCAAACGGCCTGACCTACTAAATGACTGGAGATGGTGAACAGTTTCAGATTGTATTGTGCAAGCAAAGCTTTAATATCATTGTAATAAGCAATATCGGTGCGGCGAACATCCACGTGCGCCGGTAAACCTAACTCCAAACCGTCGTATCCGAAGCTTTGGGCTTTCTTGCAAATCGCTTTCAGGGGAAGATCTCCCCATTGAATGGTGTATAATGTAACTGGACGTGACATAAATAATTAAAAATTAAAAATTAAAAATTAAAAATTAAAAATTAACCATCATTCAATCCACTTCACCCATTTGCGATTGTCATCATATCCGGCAGTCACGATGGTTTCAATGAACTGCATGCCACGCACGCCGTCGTTCACATTCGGGAAGTCGGCCCAAAGCGGATCGGGTTGTTCACCGGCGATTTTAGCCTGCACGGTATTCGCAAAATTGCGATAAATATTGGCAAAAGCCTCCAAGTATCCTTCGGGATGTCCAGCCGGGGTACGCGTGTTGTAACGGGCATTAGCATCCATTGGCGCATTGTTGCCTATATCGAGTATTTCGGTGGGACGGTCGCCCCATTTCAGCCACAGGATGTTCGGTTCCATTTGACGCCATTCGATCCCGCCGTTTTCACCATACACTCTGATACGAATAGCATTGGCTTCTCCGGCTGCCACTTGCGTAGCGATAAGCACGCCGGTAGCGCCGTTTTCATACCGTAATAAGGCAGCTCCGTCGTCGTCGATGGGACGTCCCGGAGCGTAGGTTTTCAAATCGGCACAAAGTTCGATCACTTTCAGACCGGTGATGTATTCGGCAAGATGCCAGGCGTGGGTGCCAATATCGCCCATTGAGCCTGCTTTGCCCGACCGTTGAGGGTCGGTGCGCCATCCGGCATTGTTACCGCCTTCCAATTCAATACGTTTCGAGAGCCAGCCTTGCGGATATTCCACATACACTTTACGTATCTTCCCGAAGTCGCCGCGGGCAATGCGCGCCTTTGCTTCTTTCACCGCCGGATAGCCGCTGTAAGTATGCGTCAGCGCCAACACTAAACCGGTTTCATCCACTTTGGCTTTCAGTTGTTTTGCCTGTTCGAGGCTGAAAGTTATCGGTTTGTCCACGACTACGTGAAATCCGCGTTCAAGCGCCATCATAGCCGGTTCGAAATGCCAGAAATTGGGCGTTACAATCGTTACGAAATCCATTCGCTGACCGGCAGGTACTTGCATCTCTTTTTCAAACATTTCCTGATAGGTTTTGTAAATACGGTTGTCCGGCAGGAAGTACGAACGTCCCGACGACAAGGATATTTCAGGATCGACACTGAAACAGCCACACACCAACTCACACTGATTATCCATAAAGGCGGCAAGCCTGTGGATTGCACCGATGAAGGCGTCGCTTCCGCCTCCTACCATTCCCATTCTTAGTTTTCTTCTCATGATATCGTTTTTAACAATTATGAATTATGAATTATGTTATCATTTTTTAGTGAAACATAATTATCGCAAAATTAAATGAAATTTTTTAATAAATACTATTATTAAGGTGAAAATAATATAACTTTTATCCCCTTACTTGGAAATCTTGGAATTTTCATTTATTTTTGCAAGATATTATTTTAACAGTGTAAAAATTATGGAAGCAGTTGTAAACTTGACATACGATCAAATTTTGTTGTTGGTAAAACAATTGCCAAGACAACAAAAAATCAGGATTAGCGAAGAACTGGAAAAAGAAAGTATAGGAAAACAATTATCGTCGCTATTAACCGCATTTAAAACAGATGAATTGAGTTCAAATACAATTGATGAGGAAGTAGAAATTGTACGTCAACAAATATATGAACGTAGAAAAGTTAAAAATTAAAGTTGTCTTTGATACGAATATTTGGATAAGTTTTCTTATTGGAAAAAGACTGTCCATTGTTGAGAAATACATATCCAATCATCAAGTTATCATTGTTATTACAGATCAGCTTATTGAAGAGATCAAAGAAGTTACCGGCAGGGAGAATTTAAGAAAATATTTTCCCTATTCAAAGGTTTTGGAATTGATTCTTTTTCTGGAAACAGTTGCTGATAAATATGAAATAACACCTCAACATTTCATTTGCAGAGGTACTAAAGATAATTTTTTGTTGGATTTGTTAACCATTTCCAAAGCCGATTATTTGGTAACCGGCGACAAGGATTTGTTAACACTTCATCCATTTGAATCAACTACAATATTAACACCCTCTGACTTTGAAAGAATTCTTACAGATAAATACTGACATTTAAACATTATGATAATGCACATTGATACTTTATACTTTGGTCAAAAAACTATTTTTTTCTTATAAGACAACGATTATCCTTTTAGCTGTTTATGCTTTCATGCTGGCGCTCGCTACAGGGATAGAAAAATCAATGGGAACATTTGCTGCGCTCCATTTGATTTATTATTCGCCGCTATTCATCGGATTGCAGTTTCTGCTGGTTGCAAATTTCATCGGAAATTTATTGCAAAAAGAGCTGTACAAAAGGCGGAAACCGGGATTTTTGATTCTGCATCTTGCCTTAGTCGTCATTCTTTTGGGCGCTCTTGTATCCCATCTTTTTGGCGAAGAAGGCAGTTTTCACCTGCGGGAAGGCGAAACGGGCAATCAGCTGCTGATTTCAAGCAACAGGGGTAAAGAGCAGAAATCTTTGCCTTTCAGTTTGGAATTGGTGAAATTTACCGTCAAACGCTACCCCGGTTCATCAAGCCCTTCTTCCTTTGAAAGCCATTTGATTGTCCATGACGACGGAAATGATTATGAAAAAACGATAGCCATGAATAACGTTTGGGATATCAAAGGCTATCGTTTTTTTCAGGCTTCTTACGACGAAGATGAAAAAGGAACCGTATTATCGGTAAATCATGATAGAACAGGTACTGCGATTACTTACGCCGGTTATTTTTTATTAGCCGCAGGATTTATCGTGAGTTTTTTTGGAAAACAGTCGCGCTTCGGACAATTAAACAGGCAGTTGAAAGATATAAGAATACCGGCGAAACAAGCGGTTGTCCCGCTACTATTGCTTTTCTTTGCATCGGCTTCAAGCGCTCAAAATCCGGCTGCTTCTCCATTGGAATTTGTTCAAAACCAAAAGATTGATCCCGAAACCGCCAAACAATTCGGCAGTTTACCGATGCTTTCTATCACCGGACGGATGGAGCCGGTGAATACTTTTTCATCCGAAGTCCTCCGGAAACTTCACAAATCGGAATCAATCGGCAATTTGAATCCCGACCGGTTTCTACTGAGTATGATGGCTTTTCCGGATGTATGGATGAAAATCCCTTTTATTCCGGTGACCAACAAGGAACTTATTGCCTATTACAACCTTTCGGAAGAAACGTGTGCATATGTAGAAGCTTTCGACGAAACCGGAAACTACAAATTCGGCAGGAAACTGATGGAAGTGTACCGCAAAGACCCTGCCGAACGTAACCGTTTCGATAAAGACCTTTTGAAATTAGACGAGCAAATCAATATTTTTTATCAGTTGATTCACTTTCAACTATTGAATCTGTTTCCAAAAGAAAATGATTCCAATCATACCTGGTATTCGCCGGGCGATGATCTTTCCGGCTTTTCGGAAGCCGACTCATTGTATGTTTCGCAAAGTTTGGCAGAGTTTGCATTGGAAGTCAGAAAATCTTCTCAAACGGACGATTGGTCAAAACCGCAAGACATAATCAATCAAATAAGCAAGTATCAAAAGGATAAAAACAACACGCTTGAAATCGACCCAAGAAAAATTGAAGCGGAATTGTTGTACAACCAAGTCAATGTATTTCGTTACTGTAAAATAGCTTATTTCCTGTTGGGCGGATGCTTGTTAATTGCGGCATTCGCTTCTTTCCTGCGACCGCATAAAAAATGGCTGCTGCCGGTTCAACTGCTAACTGTCGGTATCATTCTTTTTTTTCTTTTTCATGCCTTCGGCATCGGATTACGCGGATACATATCGGGATATGCGCCTTGGAGCAATTCCTACGAGACGATGGTGTATGTTTCGTGGGTTACGGTTTTGGCTGGAATGTTTTTTGCAAAAAGAAGTCCCGTTACTTTAGCGCTGGCAACCGTATTTGGAGGAATTATCCTTTTCGTGTCGGGACTTAACTGGATGGATCCGCAAATCAATCCCTTGGTTCCTGTATTGAAATCTCCATGGCTGATGTTTCATGTCGCAATCATTGTTGCCGCTTACGGTTTTGCCGGAATCAGCTGTTTGTTGGGATTGACTAATCTGACGCTCATGATCACCTGTCATCCCGCGCTTGACGCGGGACCCCCTGAAAGCATTACCGATTATCAGGGGATTGCGGGTCAAGCCCGCAATGACAGCATAGAGAACAGGGGATTGCGGATCAAGTCCGCAATGACAGA
>Ga0123357_10000305_pt1 | contig 46840 bp, 35 predicted proteins | sample TergutEmb28metaG_FD_89873 | JGI IMG/M metagenome (GOLD analysis project Ga0123357, IMG submission 89873) | Embiratermes neotenicus P4 segment gut microbial communities from Petit-Saut dam, French Guiana - Emb289 P4 | ecosystem: Host-associated > Arthropoda: Insects > Digestive system > Gut ...
AACGCCATCAAAAGGCTCGTCGTTTTACTCACCACCATCGCGTGTGTGTTGGCCGTGCCGCAAAGCGCTCACGCCGACGAACGCCAAAATGGTCTACCGGCGTTACCTGCTCCGAACGAAAAATCCATGGCGCCAGGGCCCGCGGCTGCTACGCCTTCGGCCGTTCAGCAACAGCAACCAACGGCGGTTGTCGTGGTGCAAACGCTGTCACCTCCTCCTCCGGGCTACGAGTATAAGCTCAAGCGTGTTGCACGAGAGCCTCGCGCTCCGTAGTGCAGCTTTATGTTCTGGTCGGCGTTGTCTTGACAAGCGCCAAAGTCACTGGAACCTACTCAAGTTCCTATGCCCATTACGACGAAGATTACACATTCAACTACTTCGGCACTCAGCATGGTATTGGTCTCGAATTCCGTCTCTCAAAAAATATTGCGCTGAATGCCGATATTCGCGGCGTTCTCCGCACCTGCATCGGTGGCGACTGCGATGGCACGTCGGGTACCGTTTCGATACGAGGCGGCGCGACCTTTTATTGGTGAACGATCGGGAATAGCAGCGGTTTTTCGCTCGCATTTTGCAAGGCACTTCCCCATGAAACCTTTTTCGCTTGCCCGCGTGCTCGTTGCTGTTGGCTGCCTCGCATCGTGTAGCAGAAGCTCGTCTCATGCTACCCCGCAGAGCTCACCCGACGGCGGGGTCGTCGCCCTCGCTCCTCCTCTCGCCTCCGGTCCTGCATTTTCGTTCGTGCCAGCCAAGGGCCCGGTGTACGTTCGGCGCGGGCAAGTCACGAGCATTCCCATTACCATCACGCGAAGCCATGCACCCGGAAGCGACATTCAAGTCACGATAACAAGCAAGCCCAACGGCGTTTCCGTGGCACCGCTCACCATTGCGGCCGGTTCGAGCACCGGGGAGCTTGCCATTACCGTCGACAAGTCCATGGCGCAAGGTGCTTTGAAGGACGATTTGGTACTTCAAGGCTCTCCGCCGGGCGCATCCGCCACGGCAACCATGAATCTGCCGCTTTTCGTGAGAGGCAAGCGCGGCGAATTCGATACCACCTTCGCGCCTGGCGGTGTGTACGAAAACATAGAAAAAAAATATTATAGTATACCCATAGTTGTTTCGCAAAGTGATGGCAAAATCCTTATTGGGGCATGGATTGATGGTGTATGGCACACTAACGATCGGGGTTCAGTCGGCTGGAGCGAGGTGATTCGCTTGAACGCCGATGGCTCGGTCGATTCAACATTTCGCGCTCCCTTCATACAAACGGCTTCTGGTGGCGACGTTTACGGCCTGACCGCATACCCAGACGGTCGCGTCGTAACGATCACGCTAGACTACATCATTCGCTACACGGCCACCGGTACTCCCGACGTAACATTCAATAAAATAGGCTCTGTTTCGACTGATTCATTAATCTCTGCCGGCAAGAATTCTTTTTACCCAGAAGACGTCGTCGCCGTAGGACAGGATGACAGCATCTACGTCGGCGGAAGCGCCAAAGTCTCCAACAACGGCCCCGGAACGAAATACGCATTCCTCCAAATCCCGGCCAACGGGCAGGGAAACACGCGAGGCATGCACGGCTGCTCAGGGGCTTGGGATAAGACCAATGAATCGCAGTACATTACCAAGTTGTCTCTGCTTTCAACGGGCGCGCTTGTTTTTGCCGGTACCGGCACGGTGAAGGGCCTCTCCACTAGCCGAGATGGCGTAGGTGTTGGTCGGTACAACCAGCCGACGTCTTGTGCCCTTGACCCGAACTACGGAAACAAAGGAATATGGTACTCTAAGGCTTGGCACCATTTGGAAGACGCGGTGTTCGAAGCCGATGGAAGCGTTGATTTGCTCGTGAGCAACGGCGTAACTCCAGAAGTCTATTCGATTGTTCGCATCAACAAAAACGGCAATCTCGAGGCCAAGGTGGATTTGCCGCTTTACGCTGCTAGCGGCATCACACGTGTGCCCGATGGCCGCTACCTTGTTGCTGGAGGCCACGAGCAGCCGGTAGGAAAAAATTCCATGGCCGTTGCCTGTTACACCTCGGATTTGAAGCCTGATACGTCCATTGGCAAGCAAGGCGTCGCTATCATGCCCGTCTCCACCACCTTGTCCGATTATGGGTCTGAGCGAAAAATTGGACTGCGCGCCGTGTACACGCCCGACGGCTCGCGCACAGTGGTTGTGGGCAGAATAGACTCGCACCTCGTCGTGGCACGCATTTGGAATTAGAGCGTGTTCCTGGGGTCCGATGGGAAAGACGCCGAAAAGTGGGCCCTTTGAAAAAATGGGTACACCCTTGCGCCTATGGGAATTTTTGCAGTCGCAGTTGCCGTTACTGTGATTCTGTTCGACGCACGCGATTTCATCAATCGGCGCCGCCGCCCTTCTGCGTAACCGCGATGGCTATGGCGGCGGAGAAAGGCATCTCCGCCGCCACAAGTCACCAAGTCACCTCAAAGCCGGTTACGGCGTCAAGTTGGCTAAGCGCCTATTGGCTTTGCCCGTAGATCTGTAGATTGAGCGCTTTTTCTCGTGCCTCTTGCTCGGCGATTGCCTTTTCGTTGTCAGCTAGTTTTTTTGCCCGTAGATTAGCCATATCCTTGTCGACCTGAGCCTTATTCTTGGTCATAGCGTTCGTGTATACGGTTTCATTTTCAGTGTAGTAGCCAGCATTTTTGAGAAGGTGAGCCGTTTCTTGGGGGTCGCCACTGTTGATGGCCTTGAGGATTTCTGGGCGCTTGGCATAGTAATCGACTAGGGCTATCGCGCCTTCCTTGAGTGATCCGTAAGCTCGAAAACGGGTGACGGGGTGCGGTGGATCGAAGACCACAAGTTTTTTGCCATCGGATGGATTAGGCCACTTGTTCTTCTGGATTTCTTCGTTGGTTGCGATGTGTGCGTTGCTCCTTTTGACCCAATTGTCTGCTATTTCAGGCGAATAGCGCTCCCGAGTGCCTGTCAGATAGTGGTGCGGGACATCGGTGCCAGCCTTCATGTTGCCAAGATTATAATTAAAGCAGTAACGACCATTGCCTGTTTCACCCCGGACTTGCGCCATGAGGACGTGAACCCCTTGCTCGGTAAGCACAGGCTTTCCGTCTTGGCCGTACACGTTTCCCAGGGCTTCGGCGAGGTCCTGTGTGGTCGGTGTTGTCCGATTGACGCTGATCTCATTCGCATTTTTCGTATAGTAATGCCCTGGTGGCCTGCTGACAGTTTTTGCTTGAGCAGCTGCTGTTCCGTTCGACTGTGTCGCCTGCTCATTGGGCCGATCGGTTCTGGCTTGCGCTGCCTGGTGATTGGGTGCATTCGCTGGTTTTGCGTTTGGTTTCTGGTTCGTGGTGCCCGCAAACATTTCCGCTGGGTATTCGATGGGATGATCCATCTCCGGCGGCGCATGCGTCGAGCTTCGCGTCTCTGATGGGTTGGTGTTGGATGGATTCGTGTTGGTGTTGATTGTGGAGGGTTGTGCCGAAGGCGGCGGACCGTACTGGCGCGTGCGAGACGCGCCATCATTTGAGATTGAATTAACCATACAACCCCACTCGACCTTTTTCGCCGAGTGTTTCGTCGATGACCAAAAATCGACATGCGACCAGCGACTGGGCTCGCCCGAATCTGCCGTGGCAATAATATTATAACAAAACGCTTTGTTTGACCCGGCCTGTCCGCGCGGTAGAGACAGACGGAGCATGGCGACGCCACCCCCTAATTCTGTTGGCTCTGTTGACTCTGCCGGCGACCTCAGCGACGTCATTGCGCGCGCCAAAAGCGGAGACCGCCAGGCCCTTGAAACCGTGCTTGCCTCCGTGGCTCCTGCAATTCACCGCTTCAGCATGCGCATGTGCCGCAACGTGCACGACGCCGAGGACGTGGTTCAAGACACGCTGCTCAACATTGCCCGTCACATTGGTGACTTCGAAGGTCGCTCATCGCTATCGAGCTGGGTTTTTGCCATTACGCGAAGCGCGTGCGCAAGAAAGCGCCGCGGGCTCAAAAATCAGCCGTCAGTGGACGACACCCATCTTGTGCACACCCAAGATCTGGCTCCGTCGCCCGAGGCTCGCGCGTCCGACCAAGAGCTCGCTTCCTCGCTCTCCACGGCGCTCAATGCTTTGGTCGACGACTACCGCGAGGTCATTCTCTTGCGCGACGTCGAGGGCCTTTCGGCTCCCGAGGCTGCGAGTGTGCTTGGCATTTCCGTTGACGCACTCAAAAGCCGTTTACACCGAGCGCGCGAAGCACTTCGCACGGCCCTTCGGCCGCTGCTCGAACCCAGAATCGATCGCAGCGGCCCCACGAGTTGCCCCGATGTCGTCGCGCTCTGGTCGAAAAAGCTCGAAGGCGATTTGAGTCCGGCCGATTGCTCGTCAATGGAAAAGCACCTTGCAAGCTGCGCCTCGTGCGGCTCCGCATGCGGCGCGCTAAAAAGCGCTCTTTTCGCATGCCAGCGCATTCGCACCGAGCAGGTGCCGCCGGCGATTCAGGCGCGAGTGAAGGCTGCAATGCGAGCCTGGACCTCTAGACCGCTTTGAACTCGCGTCAACTTGAAAGCGGTCTACCAGTTGCGGGCTAGTCCGCGAATCCTTTGGGGGTCCTGTTGGCTCCCACGCAGTCAACCATGAACCGATTCTTTGTAAGTGCGCTTGGTTTTTCCGCGCTCGTCTTGGCGGCATGCAAGCACACCGAGGCGCATTCTGCTCCACCCGAAGGCCCGGCGGTGGCTGTGAGCATTGCTCCGGCGCACGAAGAAGAGTTGCCTATCGTTTACCGTGCGAGCGGCACCGTTCGTGGCCGCAACACGACAACGCTCATAAGCAAAACAACGGGGTATGTTCGCAACGTTCTCGTGCAAGCCGACGATCGCGTGACGGCAGGGCAGCTGCTTGTCAAGCTCGAGGCCAACGACGTCCAGGCCCAGGTTGCGCGAAACACGGCGACGGTGGGTCAGCTCACGAATAACAAAGTCGAAGCGGAAAATGCTCTCGCGGCCGCTCGCGCCAACGCGAAAATCGCGAAATCATCTTTTGATCGTGCCGCGCAGCTTCTCAAAGACAACGCGATTCCGCAGCAGCAATTCGACGAGGCCGAAGCGCAATGGCATGGCGCCGAAGCGCAAGAAAAAGCGGCGCAGGCGCGTGTGCGCGCCGCGGGCTCGGGCATCGCCGCGGCGAACGCCGAGCTTGCCCAGGCAAACGCAACGCTTGGCTACGCGGACATTGTTGCGCCGTTTGCAGGGCGCGTGCTCGAGCGGCGTGTCGATCCGGGCGCGCTCGCCGCTCCAGGAACGCCGCTCGTGGTCGTTTCCGACGAAGGTGGCCTGCGTGTGGAAGCCGCGGTCGAAGAATCGTACGCCGACGACGTGAAGGTGGGCGACGACGTGAACATTTCCATTGGAACGTTAGCGCCCATGACTGGCAAAGTTGGTGAAATCGTGCCCCATATCGATACGAATTCACGATCGTTTTTGGTCAAAGTGGATTTGCCTCCCGATGCTGGGGCTCTTCGCCCAGGAACGTACGCCCATGTGGGGTTTGTCGTCGGCTCTAGCCCCCACCTCGTCGTGCCCACCACCGCCATGACCTCTCTTGGTGCGCTCGATCGTGTTTTTACGGTGGATTCGAAGCGAGCGCGAATGCGAATGATCACACGAGGCGAAACGGTGGGCCAGTGGACAGAAATTTTGTCCGGCCTGACAAAGGGCGACAACGTCGTTGTCACGCCTCCGCCTGATTTGCGTGACGGCATGCCTGTCGAGGTTCGGCCATGAGTGGCGGCGCCACCATGACTGGCAAGCTCGGGCCCGCTGGCAAGCTTGCACGCGCATTCATTCACTCGAAGCTCACGCCTCTGATTCTCGTTGCTTCGGTGATTCTCGGTGCGTTTGCCGTCTGGCGTCTGCCGCGCGAAGAAGAGCCTCAAATCATCGTGCCCATGAGCGACGTCATCGTTTCGATGCCGGGCGCCACGCCGAAAGAGGTCGAAGAGCGTGTGACGAAACCGCTCGAGCGGCTTCTTTGGGAAATCCCCGGCGTCGAATACTTGTATTCTACAACAATGGAAGGGCAGTGCCAAGTCATTGTTCGATTCTTCGTGGGCGAGGACGAAGAACGCGCCATGGTGCGTCTTACCCAGAAGCTCGCGGCCCACGCCGACATCATTCCGCCTGGCGCATCGCCTCCGCTCATCAAGCCGCGATCGATCGACGATGTTCCGATTTTGGCACTTACGTTGTGGAGTAAAAGGTATTCAGGTTACGAGCTTCGACGCATTGCCGCCGAGTTGCAAGAGCAGGTCAAGCAAGTCGAGGGTGTGAGTGAAGTCACGCTCACAGGCGGTGAGCGGCGAACCGTTCGTGTTCTGGTCGACGCCGAGCGGCTTTCTGCGCATCGCCTCTCCCCCGAGATGGTCATGGAGGCACTGCGAGGCGCCAACGAGCGACTTTCCGCAGGTTCGATGGCCACTGGCAATCGCGAATTTTTGCTCGAAACCGGCACCGTGCTGACGAATGCAAAAGACGTGGGCAACGTCGTGGTTGGCGCTTCCGACGGCAGGCTCGTATTTTTGCGCGATGTGGCCTCCGTCGTTGACGGGCCCGACGAGCCTTCCACCTACGTTCGTTTTGGCGCGGGTGCGGCGGCCGAAGGCGAAAGCCGGCACCTTGGCACCGAGGCCGTGCCAGCGGTGACGCTTTCGGTTGCCAAGCATAAAGGCCGAAATGCCGTTTGGGTCGTTGACGACGTCATGCGGAAAGTCGATCCCCTTCGCGGCTCGCTCCTTCCCGGGGATGTCGAGCTGTCGGTCACGCGCGATTACGGAGCCACGGCCGCCGAAAAGAGCAACGAGCTACTGTTCCATATGGGCATTGCCGTTGTCAGCGTTGGTTTCCTCATTTGGCTGGCTTTGGGCAAGCGTGAAAGCGGCATCGTGATGCTTGCCATTCCGGCAACGCTGGCCCTCACACTCACTGTCTTTTACCTTTACGGTTACACGCTCAATCGCATTACGCTGTTTGCACTCATCTTTTCAATTGGCATTCTCGTCGATGACGCCATCGTGATCGTCGAGAACATCGCGCGCCACGCGCGCCTGCCCGAGAATCGCGGGCGCGATCTTGCCGAGGTGGCCGTTCGCGCCGTCGACGAAGTCGGCAACCCGACCATTTTAGCGACCATGACGGTCATTGCCGCCATTCTTCCCATGGCTTTCGTGGGTGGATTGATGGGACCTTACATGAGGCCCATTCCCGTGGGTGCATCGGCGGCCATGCTTTTCTCGCTTCTCGTCGCGTTCATCGTCACGCCGTGGGCCACGGTGCGAATGCTTGGCAAGGGGCACCACGCGGGCGACGAAGACGAAGGGCGCTTGACCCGATTTTATCGGAATGTCATGGGCGCATTGTTGCATGTTGCACGATTGCGGACCGCATTCCTTGGCGGCGTGGCCATTCTTCTCGTTCTTGCCATGTCGCTCGTCGCGGTGAAGTGGGTGCGCGTGAAAATGCTGCCCTTCGACAACAAGAGCGAGTTTCAAGTCATTGTCGACATGCCCGAGGGTACCACGCTCGAACAGACTTCCCGCGTGACGCAAGCGCTTGCCGAGGTCATTCGAAACCAACCGGAAGTAACCAATTATCAAGAGTACGTTGGGACCTCAGGGCCTTACAACTTCAATGGTCTTGTCCGGCATTACTTTCTGCGCCAGGGGTCCAACGTTGCCGACATCCAGGTAAACCTCGTCGACAAGTCCGAGCGCAAAGCGCAGAGTCATGCCATTGCCAAACGGGTTCGCGATGCGATGGTGCCCATTGCCAATCGCTATGGCGCTCGCATCAAAGTGGCCGAGGTGCCGCCTGGCCCGCCGGTGCTCGAAACCATGGTCGCCGAGATTTATGGCCCTGATTACCAACGCTCCATCGAGATTGCGAAAGACGTGCGTGATCGCTTCGAGAAAACCAACGGCGTCGTGGACGTCGATTGGTATGTCGAAGACGATCAACCAAAGTATCGTTTTGTTGTGGATCAAGAAAAAGCTGCGCTCAACGGCGTAAGCAAAATGGATGTGGTCAACGCACTTCGGCTTGCGAGTGCTGGAGGGACCGCCGGCCTTTTGCACGACGAACGCGAGAAGGAAGACGTGCCGATCGTGGTGCGCCTCGACCGCCCATCGCGCTCGGACCTATCGCGTTTGCAGAACATTCGCGTGGCCGGGCGCGACGGAAGCTACGTGAGCATTGGCGAGCTCGTGGAGCCCGAGCTCGTCACCAGCAACAAGAGCATTTACCACAAAAATCTCATGCCTGTGGTGTACGTCACCGCCGATGTGGCGGGCGCGATAGAAAGCCCGGTTTATGCCATTTTGCAGCTTGGGAAAGAGCTCGACGGCATGAAATTGCCCGAAGGCTATTCGCTCGAGCAGCACACTTCGTCGCAACCGTTTCACACCGACAAGTATGCGATGAAGTGGGACGGCGAATGGCACATCACCTACGAAGTGTTTCGCGATCTCGGAGCTGCTTTCGCCGCGGTGCTCGTCCTTATTTATGTATTGAATGTGGCGTGGTTTCAGTCGTTTCAAACGCCGCTCGTGATCATGAGCGCGATTCCGTTCTCGCTCGTTGGTATTTTGCCGGCGCACGGTATTTTGAATGCCTTCTTCACCGCCACGTCAATGATTGGATTTATTGCCGGCGCCGGAATCGTGGTACGCAATTCGATCATTCTGGTCGATTTCGTCGAGCAGCGGCTCGCCGAGGGGGCGCCGCTCGACCAGGCGGTGATCGACGCGGGTGCGATTCGATTTCGCCCCATGTTGCTGACTGCCGCAGCCGTCATCGTGGGCGCGTTCGTCATTCTTTTCGACCCTATTTTCCAAGGGCTCGCGATTTCGCTCATGGCCGGAGAAGTCGCGTCGCTCGCGCTCTCGCGCATGACCGTTCCCATCGTTTATTTCCTCATGAAACGACGAGAGGCGCGCGTGGCGGAAAAAAAGCACCATGTGCCAAGCCCAACGCCATCGCAAGAACTTGGTGCCGCCGAATGATCAATGCTGCCGCGCTCTCGCCGTCGCCTTGGCGCAGAGCGCGCATGAGCCGAACCCGATTCACGGGCCCTTGGCTCTTAAGCTAACCCACGCTAACCCATACCCCAGAAGAAGGAGACAACCATGTGCCGTCGAGTTGAATGCAGTGAGTGTCACAAGCCTACCTATGCAGGTTGCGGAATGCACATCGAGCAAGTGCTAGGCGATGTCCCGCCGGAAGAGCGTTGCAAGTGTCGAGAGAAAAAGAAAGAGGAAGGACAAGGAACCGATAAGTCTTTTCTGCGTCGGTTGTTTGGAAACTGAAAGAACGGCCCATGCCGCACAGTGTGAGCTTCAGCCACTGGTCTGATCCGCTTTGCATTTGGGCCCTGGTTGGCCAGTCGAAGCTCGATCGCATTCTCCGCGATCTCGGCGGTTGCCTCCGCGTCGAGTATCGAATTGCCCCCATCTTTGGCAGTATACCGTGGCGCTTTGCAGAAGGGCCGTGGGCGAAAGAAGGCATTTTAGGTCGAATCGCCGCCACAAAGCGAATCGCCGAACAGAATGGGCGTTCCGATGTCTCCGGCGAGTGTTGGCAGCGAGCCGCGCCTGCCACGTCGTGGGCACCGGCAGCGGCCATCAAAGCTGTTTTCGCTCTTGGCGAGGGCCTTGGTATGAAGGCCGGGCCCGCCTATCAAGTGGCACTTCGAGAACGTTTCTTCGTTGCGGAACAGAACATTGCGCTCCGAAAAATTCAGCTCGAGCTCGCCGAAGAAATGAATCTGCCTCGCGAACCCATCGAGGCCTCCCTCGATGACGGCAGCGCCCTTTGCGCGGTAGCCGAAGACTACGCGGAGAAGGAACGGCTTCGCATTCAAGGTTCGCCGACATACATTTTCGATGCCGGGCGAATCATACTGTATGGGAATTTCAATTATGAAGTTCTGCACCATGCTGTTGTCGAACTATGTCGCACCACCGAATCCTAGCCAATCGAATGTAGGGGCGCGATTCATCGCGCCCTCGGAATCGTCCAGGATGTGCCCGCGGTCGGGCGCCATGAATGGCGCCCCTACAAAGCGGCCTAAACCGGTGCAAGGTATTGCCGATCTATCCATACTTGCCGGCCATCGGGAAACATGACGAGGTAAACTGCCCCGTTGGCGTGCTGAACCATGGCAGGATACGTGCGCCCATCGGCCCATGCAACCTGCACGCGGGTGCCCGGAGCAAAGCCCATATTGTAGCTTGCGTAGTTTGAAGGCACGGGCGCGGGCATTCCTTGTGGCGGGTGATGGGAATAGGAATTTGGCCCCGATGCCAATCCCGATGCCAATCCCGATGTTTGGCCCGATGTCTGCGCAGCCACGGACGAGGAATGCGGCGTCCGCTGCGATTGACGCGTTTGCGGCGTAAACACCGGCATTGGCAGCGTGCTACGCTTGTGGAAAGCGGCGTTTGGCCCATTGTTGGGATGGCTCGAGGCTGCAGCCGGTGTTGGCGGAGCCTCCATAATGTGCGTTGCTGCTGCGGGTGCTGCGGGCTGCGCTTCGCGCGGCGGCGGCGAGGAGGTGCGCCGCCGATTCGAAGCCGCGTTCATGATGGACGATGGCAGACGCGCTGACATGAGTGTTTGCGATGTGGAGGCACTCGACGATCGGTCGGTGGCCGCCGCCACCAGATGCGGTGTGGGTGGAGGCCCGTAGTCGGAGGTTCGTTCTTGCCCGAGCGAGTCATGCTCGTATTTGAGCTCTTTTGGGGGCTCGGATTGGGCTCGGCTGGCGTTCGATGACGACGACGCGCGATCGGACAGCGGCGCATAGGCCGAAGGGAGGGTGCCCGTGTTTCGAGGATCGATCGTGGGGGCTCCGCAAGCGATGCAGAACTTTCGCGACCCGATGAGTTCGGCACCGCACTTCGCGCAGTGGGTCATAGCGCCTTGTATGTTGGGCCAGCCGCGCGGACGACACAAGCAGTTGCTCGTTTTCGATGGACGAAGAGTGTCGCCGGAAAGCCACCCATGTCGATGGCGAACTCGCGCTCGACGGGCAGCCCTGCTTGCTCGGCGCGTGCACGAATGCGCTCTGGTTCGGGCACAATCCACACGAGTGTGCCACCTGTACCGAGCATGTGCGCAGCGTGGGACACGAAGCGTTCGAGCAGCTCGGAGTGCGTTCCGCGTCCCACGCGACGCCCCATCGGCGGGTTGGTGAGGATCCCAGTTACGCCTTGTGGCGTGAACGTCAAGCAGTCGGCCTGATGAATGGTTGCATTCTGCACATTTTCGCTTGCAAGGTTTGCTCGTGCAATGTGCACGGCGCGTGCGTCGATGTCGGTTCCAACGAGCGCGCTGTAGGGCCCAAGCATGGCGCGCTCGACAAGCTCGGTGCCTGCGCCAACGAAAGGATCCCAAAGAATGTCATTTGCCCCTTGCGGCGCAAGACGCGCAAGGGCCGCGGCAAGGATTCGATGCGAAGACGCTGGCACATCGCGTTTGCGATAGGCGAAGCGAGGGTCGTCGAAACCTTGTGGCACGAGCTCGATCGCAACGTGGCCATCGTGATCGTGGCGATCGCCGCGATCGTTCACGACGACTTCCCACGTGCTTTGCGTGGGATCGCTGACAAGCTCGGTGGTTGCCTTTGCCACGAGCGCGGCACATCGCCACGTGAGCGCGCGCCGGTGGCCACCACCAGCCCATGCAAAGCGGAAGCGAATTTTTTTGCCGCCGGTGTCTGTGAACGTGCGAAAAATCGCCATGGCCTGCTCGCCAGTCATCGCGCGCACGATGAGTTCCGCAAGATCGCCATCGTTTTGGGCTTTTGGGACCGGCTGCACCGGCGGAAGCGGAAAACCCACATAAAGCGCGGTGCGAATGGCGGTTGCGCGTGCGAGCGGTGCATCGAGCCACGCCTCGACTGTGCCGCGCCCAGCCGGTGAGCCAATGTGCGGGCGCCAGGCCTTGCCAAGCTCTTCGACAACGATGGCCTCGAGGCCGCCGCGAGTATGAAAGCGCACCGGGATGGGCCTCCCAAAGGAACGCGAAAGGACTATTTTCCCCAATGTTTCGCGATCGCGTGTGCGATCGATCATAAGGGTTGCCATTCTGCTCGTTCGGCCCAGCGATGAATCGTGCGCGGCAACGGTTGCGAGTTTCGCTCGCGCCTCGAGCGATCCGATCTTTCCGAGCGCATAGGCCATGGCGCGCCTGTCGTCGTCGCTGTTCGTTTGGTCCCAGAACGAGAGCAGCACGCGCTCGATTGCCTCGCGCTCTTGGGTGGACACTGGGGTAAGGTTTCCGAGCGCACGCATTGCGGCGCGGCGTAGTTTCGGATCGGCGTCGGTGACTGCGGACATCAGCCACCTGCGCGCTGGCATCGTTTCTTCTGGGGTGCCGATGATGGCGAGGCGCCCAACGAGCCTTCCGAGTCGACCTCGCAGCGGCCGCTTGGCTTCCTTTGCGGCGCCTAGCACGCCTTCGATGACGCGCCCGAGGTATTGCTTTTCAATGCGAAGAACGGCGCGTTCTGCGTTGCTCACGCGCTCGTCGCGCTTGCCGCAATCGTCGCGATCGAGAGCCATCAGCTCGAGTAGCTTCGGCAGATCACGCACTTTCGGCGTGTAGCCGGGGTCGCCCACGCGCTCGGCAAGCGAAACAAGCGGGATTTCGTGCGTTCGCGATGTCATGATCGGATCCTGGCATCTTTTCATGCGTGTCGGTGTAGCTTCTTGTCGTTGTGATCGAGCTCGATACCCGTGTGTTTCGCGCGCTGCATCAAGTCATGTCCGGAAGCCTCGTGCTTGCCGTAATGGCCATTTTGACCGTGATAGGAAGTGGTTGGTCGTTGCTTGCCCTGGCGCCGCTGCTCGCGTCGCCGAAGACACGGCGCTTTGCCGCCGCGCTGCTCGCGGTGCTGGCAACGACTTCGTTCGTGGTCGTTGCCATCAAACTCGTTGTTCGGCGCATGCGTCCTTTTGCTAGCCTGCCGGGAATCGAGGCGCGCGTATTTCCCGCGCCAACCGACTTCTCGTTTCCAAGCGGGCATGCGGCCGGTTCGTTCGCGTGCGCAACGTTCGCTGCTTGCCTTCTTCTTCGTGACCGTGCTCGTGACCGTAGGCGCCAGGGCGACGTCCCGTCGAGCGCGGTCCAGTCGCTGCGCTCGTGGCGCGTGCTCGTCGCGTTTTTGCTTTACATGCTGGCCGCAGGCATCGCGCTTTCACGCGTTGCGCTCGGCGTTCACTTTCCCGGCGATATAGCGGTGGGTGCTGTGCTAGGCACGGCGCTTGGTGGTGCGGGGGCTTGGCTTTATTTGCGACAAGACCGCTTTCGATTTGACGCGATTTCTGCGTTGGCGACTCCGGTGCGGTCCTCAAAGCCGAAGCAGGCTGTTCCGGTCCGCTCCTCGCCGCCGCCTTGAACTCGCGTCAACTTGAAAGCGGTCTAAATTTTCTCGCTCTCGGAGCTTGCTATTTTCAAGCCAAAAGGTCCAAAATGCGCCCCCCTTGATGCTGGGAGGCCCATGCCACGTGTGCTCGTGACGTTCGCCACGTTTGTCGTCGCGATGGCTTGTGGCGTATCCCGTTTGCTCCATCTGTCTCGTTTGCCCCGTTTGCCCGCCTCGTCGGCGGTTCCAAGCGTTTTTGTGTAATATACAAGGATTGTACCATGGCCAAAGATAAGGACCAAAAAGAACCGCCGACTGACCAATGGCCGAAAGTTACCCATTCCGACTCGTCGTTCGAAAACGGCGGCGGCATGAGTATGGGTGTGGCCATCGTCGGATTCCTTCTCTGTTTTCTCGCCGGCGCTGCCCTCATGTGGGGTTACGACAGCCATCGCATGAAAACCGCGGGCGTCATAGCCGCTGACACGAGTTCGGGCGGCATGGGCAGCGCGACTTGGTCCGATGCCGATTCGCCCATTCCCGTTTCCAGCAAGGACCCCATTTGGGGAAATCGTTATGCGCCGGTCACCGTCGTGATTTTCTCGGACTTCCAGTGCCCGTTCTGCGCACGCGTCGAACCCACGATCGATCAGGTCAAAAGTACCTACGGTCCTGACAAGGTTCGCATTGTTTGGAAGAACCAGCCGCTGCCAATGCACGACAAGGCCAGGGGCGCGGCCGAAGCGGCGATGACGGTTTTCGCGTTGAAAGGATCGGAAGCGTTCTGGAAATTCCACGACCTGGCTTTCCAGAACCAGCAAGCTCTTGGCCCTGACAACTACGAAAAGTGGGCCGTGGCCGCCGGTGTTGACCCAAGCGCCTTCAAAACCGCGCTTGCGGCGAAAACGGCCAGCGCGAAGGTCGCCGAAGATCAGCAGCTCGCCACCAAGGTTGGTGTCAACGGCACGCCCGCGTTCCGCATCAACGGCGTTGAGCTTACGGGCGCGCAGCCGTTCGACAAGTTCAAAGCAGTCATCGACCAAGAGCTCGGCAAGGCGCAGGCGAAAATCGCTTCAGGCACTGCGAAAGATCGCGTGTACGTTGAAACGTCGAAAGAGAACTTCAAAGCTGCCCCTGCCAAGCAGGAAAAAGAAAGCGAGAGGGAAGACTCCACCACCGTGTGGAAAGTGCCAGTCGGCAACTCGCCCTTTTTGGGTAGGCCCGATGCGCCCGTTACCATCGTCGTGTTTTCGGACTTCCAGTGTCCGTTCTGCAAGCGCGTCGAACCAACGCTCGACAAAGTAAGAGAAACGTATGGCGACAAGGTTCGTGTCGTTTGGAAAAACAAGCCGCTACCGTTTCACCCGCGGGCGATGCCTGCCGCCCAACTCGCGATGGAAGCGCGCTCGCAGAAGGGCGACAAGGGCTTTTGGGAGGCACATAAGCGCCTGTTCGCGTCGCAGCCAAAGCTTGATGACGCCGATCTTGAGAAAATTGCGACTGACATGGGGCTCAACGTCGAGAAAGTCAAGGCCGCCATTAAAGATGCAAAATACAAAAAAGAGGTCGAAGCCGATGTGGAGCTTGGCGACAGCATCAAGGCTGGTGGCACCCCGCACTTTTTCATCAATGGCCGTCGTCTCGTCGGTGCGCAGCCGTTCGAAAAGTTTGCAGCGATCATCGATGATGAGATCAAGAAATTCGACGATCAAAAAGGCAAAGTCGCCGCAAAAGAATACTACGACAACCTAATGAAAACGGCGAAAGTCGGCGCGGCGGCAGAGCGCGAGCCGGCCGAACGCGAGCCGGCGGAACTGGAAAAGAAAACGCCGCCACCAGTGCCCGCGGGCGCGCCAACGCGCGGCCCCGCGAATGCCAAAGTCGTCATTCAAGAATGGAGCGATTTTGAATGTCCGTTCTGCGGGCGCGTGGAGCCCACGGTTGCGGAAATTATGAAAAACTTTGGCGACAAGGTGAAGTTCGTCTGGCGCGACAAGCCCCTGCCAATGCACGCAGATGCTATGCCCGCCGCCCAGGCGGCACGCGAGGCGCTCAAGCAAAAGGGCTCCGAGGGCTTCTGGAAAATGCACGGTAAGCTGTTTGCAAATCAGCGGAAGCTACAGCGCGAAGATCTCGAGGGCTACGCCAAAGACATGGGGCTTGACATGGAGAAATTCAAAGCTGCCCTCGACAAAGGCACGCACAAGGCCGCCATTGAGGCCGACGACAAAGCCGGCTCAGAAATTGGCATTGACGGCACGCCCGCCTTTTTGATTAACGGATATTACATTAGCGGCGCACAGCCGTACCCAGTTTTCAAGAAGGCAATCGAACGCGCGCTCGCCGACGCGAAACCATAAGATCGCGCTAGAAGCATCGAAACTCGTAGGGGCGCAGCATGCTGCGCCCCTACAGTTTTGATGGGCTTTTCGTCCGGCGCGGAGGAATCCAAATGACATCTCGTTGGCTTTCGTTTTTCGTTCTCGCGCTGCTCGTGGCGTGCAGCGGTGCCAAGGCGCCAGCGCACGCGCAACAAGCACAACGTGTTGAGCCCCCTGATGCGTCGGCCGTTGCCCCTGCCAGCCCCGCCGAGCAGGCAAGCGCGGAAGTCGATGTTGTCATTCCCATTGGTCCCCGCGACGCGGTTCGCGGACGTCGCCTGGCACGGATCACCATTGTTCTTTTTTCGGATTTCCAGTGCCCATTTTGCGCACGTGTAGAACCAACGCTACGCGAATTGCTTAAAGACTATGGCGACGACCTTCGCATCGTTTGGAAAAATCAGCCGTTGCCGTTCCACGAGCACGCGCGCCTTGCGGCCGAAATCGGTCAGGGTGTTCTTGAAACGAAAGGTCAAGAAGCTTTTTGGCGTTTCCACGACACCGTGTTTGCAAACGCGTCGTCCATGAACCCGGAGTCGCTGCGTGCGTGGGCGGCTCTGGCGGGCGCCGACGGTGCGGCCATCGACGCGGGCCTCAGCAAGAAAGCGTGGTCGGCAAAAATTGACGACGACATCGCGCTTGCCAATCGCGTGGACGCCACGGGAACGCCAACGGCGTTTGTCAACGGCGTGATCGTGGTGGGGGCGCAGCCGTACAGCAAGTGGAAAACTGTCATCGACACCGAGCTTGCCAAAGCCAATCAGGCGATCGCCGAAGGCACGGCTCGCGATCGAGTTTACCGCGTACTTACCACCAAGAACTTCGAGGCAGGGCCACCCAAAGACGATCAAGACGAAGAAGAAAAAGACACGCGCGTGTGGCACGTGCCCGTGGCGGGCGCGCCAACGCGCGGCCCGGCGAATGCGCTTGTCACGATTGTCGAATTTGGGGATTTCCAATGTCCGTATTGCAAGGGCGTGCAGCCAGTGCTCGAGCAAATTCGCAGCACATACGGCGACAAGGTTCGCATGGTGTGGAAAGACCGGCCTTTGCCCATGCACCCGCGTGCCAACCCGGCCGCCCAGCTTGCACGCTTTGCTCGCGGGCAGAAGGGCGACAATGGTTTCTGGGACGTGCACGCTCAGCTTTTCGACTCCCAACCGCATCTCGAAGACGCCGATCTCGAAGCAATTGCCAAAAAGGCAGGCCTCAACGTTGGAAAGGCCATGTCAGCTGTGGAACACAAAGCTTTCCAAAAAGCCATCGAGGCCGACGAGAACCTTGCCGAAGACGTTCTCGCCACGGGCATTCCCTCTTTCTTTATCAATGGGCGGCGTCTCACCGGCGCGCAGCCTTTCGAGAAGTTCAAAACAGTCATTGACAGGGAAATGGCGAATGCCGAACAGCTTGTGCAACGCGGAGTGGCAGAAGCGGCGGTTTACGACACCATCATTCGCGATGGCGAGGGAGCGCCCGAGCAAAAAACAGTGGCACCGCCTGCCGCGCGTGCACCCTTTATGGGGGCTGCCAATGGCAAAGTGGTCATCCAAGGGTGGAGCGACTTTCAGTGCCCGTTTTGTGCTCGTGTAGAACCAACGCTCGAAGCGCTTGTCAAGGCTTACCCAACGCAGGTAAAAATCATCTGGCGCGACAAGCCGCTGTCAATGCATCCCGACGCGGCGCTTGCCGCACAAGCCGCACGCGAGGCTTTTGCGCAAAAGGGCAATGCGGGTTTCGCGAAAATGCGAAAACTCCTTTTCGATAATCAGCGCACCGAAGGCGGCTTGAAGCGCCCGGCACTTGAATCCTATGCAAAGCAAATAGGCCTTGATTTGTCGAAATTCAACAAGGCCCTCGACAACGAAACGCACAAGGCCGTCGTCGACTCCGACGACGTAGCCGCAGCCAACGCAGGCATCAACGGCACTCCTTCGTTCCTCATCGGTCCTTATTTCACATCTGGCGCGCAACCGCTTCGAAACTTCAAAAGGCTCGTTGAGCGTGTCCTCTCCCCGCCACAAGCCTCTAAAAAAGCACGCTTGTAATGCCTCGACCGTTTTCGATTGTCTCCATCACCATCGCTCTCTTTGTCGCCCTATGGCCTGAAAATGCGCTTGCCATCGAAGGGCAGCATCGCCTGGGGCTCGATCCGTCGCTTGCCATGCTCAAGGTCGACGACAAATCAACGTGGAGCGTGGGTGCCGGCCTCGCGCTCGATTACACATACGGAATCAACGATCAGTTCCAGCTCATCGCGGAAGCGGGGCATGCGGTCGTTGCGCTCAATCAGAATCAAGACACGCCCTCGTCACCGCGCACGCGTCCGGCCACGGTAACGCATGCCACGGCAGGCATTGGCTACGTCATCGACATCATCCGTTGGGTACCCACCATCGGTGTTCTGGTTGGCGGTTATCGATTCGGCGGCGGCACGCTCGACGGCGCGCTCTATCTTCCAGGGCTCGAGCTTGCCGCCAGCGTCGACTACCAGATTTCGCGTCAGTGGGCCGTCGGTGTGGCAGCCCGTGAAACGCTCTTCCTTACGAACAGTAACTATCCATTTTACATTACAGGTCTCTTGCGCGTGGTGTATTCTTGGGGGTTTTGAAGGCTGGTCCTAATATCGCTTCGATTTGACGCGCCTGGTGTGGGTGCTACTGCATCTGATTTCAACAGGGAAAGCCCAAGGTTAGGAAGCCAAGGTTTAGGAAAGGTGAGAACGCTGCGCCCATGATGTGGCTCGTACGGATTGCCCTTTCGCGCCCTTACACGTTCATCGTGATGTCGATGCTCATCGTCATCATGGGCGTTTTTTCCATCCTCCAGATGCCCACTGACATCTTTCCCGACATCGACATCCCGGTCATCTCGGCCATCTGGAACTACTCAGGCCTTTCGCCGGAGGAGATGGAACGGCGCATCGTCACGGTCCACGAGCGTTTGCTCACAACGTCGGTCAACGACATCGAGCACATCGAGAGTCAGTCGCTCACCGGCATTTCGGTCGTGAAGATCTTTTTTCAGCCGGGCGCGCGCATCGAGGCAGCGACGGCGCAGGTCACCGCGGTCTCGCAGGTGGTATTGCGACAGTTGCCCCCCGGAGCGGTTCCCCCTTTCATCATTCGCTACAGCGCGTCGAACGTTCCGATCATGCAGGCCGTGCTCGAGAGTGATTCGCTGAGTGAGCAGCAGCTCTTCGACTACGGCTCGCAATTCATCCGTACCGACTTGGTCACGATTCGGGGCACGCAGATTCCATTCCCCTACGGCGGCATGCAGCGTCAGATCATGGTCGACATCGATCCGCCGCGTCTGTATGCCTGGGGGCTTTCGCCGCGTGACGTGAACAACACCCTTACCAACCAGAACGTCATTTTGCCCACGGGCACGACGAAAATGGGCGTGAATGAGTACCCCGTCGTCGTCAACACGAGCCCCGAGCTCTCGAGGGAGATTGGTGATCTTCCTATCAAGATGGTGAATGGCGCGCCCGTCTACATACGTGATGTGGCCAACGTCCGCGACGGCTACGCCCCCCAGACGAACATGGTGCACGTGAGCGGCAAACGCTCCGTGCTCATGTCCATCTTGAAGAACGGAAACGCGAGCACGCTCGACATCGCAGCGAACGTCAAGGAAATGCTCCCGAAGACGCTCGCGAAGTTGCCGAAGGAGCTCAAGGTGTCGCTCCTGTTCGACCAGTCGCTTTTCGTGCGCGCGGCGGTGGATGGCGTCGTCAAAGAAGCCGTGATCGCGGCCGGGCTGACCGCGCTGATGATCTTGCTCTTCCTCGGAAGCTGGCGGAGCACGATCATCGTGGTCATCTCGATTCCGCTTTCCATCCTCGTCTCCATCAGCGTGCTTGCGGCGCTGGGGCAAAGCCTCAACGTCATGACGCTCGGAGGGATGTCGCTCGCCGTCGGTATCCTCGTCGATGATGCCACCGTCGAGATCGAAAATTTCCACCGCAACGCGGCGAAAAAGAAACACATCGCACGGGCAATTCTCGATAGCGCCAGCGAAATCGCAACTCCTGCACTCGTCTCCACGCTCTGCATCTGCATCGTTTTCGTGCCCGTGGTGTTCATCACGGGAGCCGCCAAGTCGCTCTTCGTTCCACTCGCGATGGCCGTCGTTTTCGCGATGCTGATGTCTTACTTCTTGTCGCGCACGCTCGTGCCAACCCTCGTGCTCATGTTCCTCAAGAAGGAGGTCGCAGCACATCACAGTCACGGCAATGAAGTGCCGCAGCGTACGATTTTTGGTCGTCTCCACGCGGGATTCAATCGCGGCTTCGACAACCTGCGCGGGTTCTACGGACGATGGCTCGCGTGGGCTCTGTCGCATCGCAGAATCGTGGTGCCGACCTTCGCGGCGTTCGTGCTCTTCTCGCTATCGCTCTTGCTTCTCAACGGCCGGGACTTCTTCCCGAGCGTCGATGCCGGTCTCATCAAACTTCATGTGCGCAGTCCCTCGGGCACACGCATCGAAGAGAGTGAGAAGCGTTTCGCCGCCATCGAAAACACGATCAAAACGGTCATTCCGCCTCACGAAATCAAGACGATGCTCGACAACATCGGCACGCCGTATAGCGGCATCAACTTGTCGCTCAGCGAAGGAACGTCGATCTCGCCGGCGGACGGTCAGATCTTAATCGCGCTCGAAGAGAACCATCCGCCAACGCCGGGCCTCGTTCGTAAGTTGCGCAAAGTCTTGAACGACAAGTACCCCGACACCACGTTCTTCTGGCTCGCGCCGGACATCTCGACCCAAGTGCTCAACTTCGGACTGCCGGCGCCGATTAGTATCCAGACGGTAGGTGCGATTGGCCACGAAGCCGAAACGTACGATGTCGCGGAAAAGATCGCAGCGCGCGTCAAGAAGATTCCGGGTGCCGTGGACGTCCGCCTCGCACAGGTGCAGGACACGCCGCAACTCCGCATCGACATCGATCGGACGATGGCAGGCCTACAAGGACTGACGGTGCGCGACGTGGCGAACGATCTGCTCATCTCACTCGCGTCGAGCTCGCAGGTGTCGCCGAGCTATTGGCTCGATTACAAGCGCGGCATCCAATACATCGTGGCCGTGCAGACACCTCAACGCGAAATCGATTCGATTGCAGACGTTGGCACAACTCCGCTCTCGATTGGTCCTGGCGAGACGCCGCAGCTTCTGTCGAACGTTGCAAGTGTGTCGCGAACGATAGGGCCCGCGAACATCACACACTACAACTCGCTCCGAACTTACGATGTGCAAGCGAACGTGGACGGTACGGATCTCGATTCCGTAGCAACCGCAGTCAGACGCATCGTCGACGAAATGAAGCCCACCTTCCCGCGGGGAACGGACGTGCGCATCAAGGGTCAGGTCGAGAGCATGGAGAAATCGTTCAAAGGGCTCGCGGTCGGCCTCTTGTTTGCCATCGTACTCGTTTACTTGCTCATGGTGATGAACTTCCAGTCGTGGCTCGACCCATTCGTCATCCTGATGGCGCTTCCAGGAGCTCTTTCCGGCATCTCATGGATGCTCTTCCTTACGCACACCACACTCAGCGTGCCTGCGCTCATGGGATCCATCATGTGCGTTGGCGTGGCCACGGCGAACAGCATTCTCGTCATCACGTTCGCCAATGGTCGGCGCGCCGGCGGCAGCAGCGCTGTCGAGGCGGCGCTTGCGGCAGGTATGACGCGGCTTCGCCCGGTCATCATGACGGCGCTCGCGATGATCATCGGCATGCTGCCGATGTCGCTTGGGCTCGGCGAAGGCGGCGAGCAAAACGCCCCGCTTGGTCGGGCCGTTATTGGCGGGCTTTTGCTCGCAACGCTCACTACACTTTTCTTTGTTCCTGTAATGTACAGCATTCTGCGTCGTAAGGCGCCGCGCGACCTGAATGCCGAAGTGGAGATGGAGGCCGTATGACAACGCATAACGATAGCGCGTCCGGGGGGCAACACGACGCAGGCGATCTTGGCTTTGAGTTGCCCAAGCCCGCGATAATGACGAAAACTCAGGCTATTGCGATCGCAGTCGCTTCCGCGGTGGTGCTTGGTGCCGGGTTCGTCATTGGCTGGCTTCCTCGGCATACGGCGAGCCGCGCTCTTGTGGCGAGCACGAAAGCACAAGAAATAGCCCCTTTGCGTGTGCAAGTGGTCATGCCGAAGGCCAAGTCGAGCGATCGATCGCTAAGCCTGCCCGGCAGTGTGCAGGCGCTGCAAGAGACTTTGGTGTATCCGCGTGCAAGCGGATACGTGCGTTCGTGGGAAGTCGACATTGGCGCCAAGGTGAAAGAAGGCGCTTTGCTCGTCGAGATCGACACACCCGAGCTCGATCAGCAGCTCGATCAGGCGCGTGCGCAACTCGCGCAGGCCGAAGCGGGCTTGGTGCAAGCCAAAGCGAACCGTGAATTTTCAGTCACGAATCTCGAGCGCTACAAGCAGCTTGCGCCGAAAGGTGTTGCTTCGCAGCAAGAGCTCGACAAGCAGCAAGCGCAATCACAGGTCGACGACGCCAACGTGCAGGTTGCGCAAGCGGCCATCGACGCGGCCTTGGCCAATACACGCAGGCTCACCCAGCTCAAGTCGTTCGCGCATGTCACCGCACCCTTTGCGGGAACGATCAACGCGCGCATGATCGAGCGAGGGCAGCTCGTGTCGCCCACTTCGGCGCTCTTCAGAATTTCGGCGACCGATCCGGTGCGCGTTTTCGTTCAGGTTCCGCAAGACATTGCGCCAAGCGTGAAGGTGGATGTGCCAGCGCAAGTTTCGGTGCGCGAGTACCCGGGCCGTGTGTTCGAAGGCAAAGTTGCTCGTTCTGCAGGCGCGCTCGACGCCGCCTCACGCACGATGAACACTGAGGTTCGCGTGCCCAACGACAAGGGCGAGCTTCTCGCGGGTATGTACGCACAAGTGGCGCTGACTTTGCCAAGCCCGCATCGCGTGTTCGAGCTTCCGCCCACGGCGCTCTTGAACGACTCCCAAGGCGTGCGTGTTGGCGCCGTCACGGAAGACAACAAGATCAAAATGATGCCTGTCGTGCTCGAACGCGACAACGGTTCGAGCATCGATATTTCGGCTGGCCTCAGCGGCAACGAGCGCCTCGTGCGGTTGGTGAACGCGGAGATTGTCGAAGGTCGACAGGTTGACGTGATTCCGTAGGGGCGTATGGCCATACGCCCCTACGTAGCGCGGCGCTTGCTCGTGCGTGTCGGCGTGCGCGTGGAACGCTTGCCAGGCGTCTTTGTCCCTGCCCGGCTCACCGGGGATCGAGGCGCGCTTGCCGCGTTGGTAGACCGCGTTGTTCTCGGTTTGCTTGCCTTGCTTGCGCTTTGGCGCGAAGAGGGCGCGTTTGCCATGCTCCTGCCGTAGCAGACCACCTCGATGTTGTTGCCTTCGCCATCGCGCACGAACGCAGCGTAGTAGTTTTGTCCGTAAGCGGGGCGCAGGCCCGGCTTGCCGTTGTTCTTGCCGCCCGCGTTGAGTGCCGCAGTGTGGAATGCGTGCACTTCTTCACGATTGTCGACGCGCAATGCGTAATGACCCTCGCCCGCCGCCTTTTTGTCTTTCACGAGCCAGAAGATTTTTTCTTTCTTCGAGCCCATACCAAAGGCGTCGGACACTTCCATGTTGATGGTCATACCGAGCGCACCGAGCGCATTTGCGTAGAACTTGCGAGCCAGCTCGAGATCGCGAACCGGAACGCTGATGTGATCGAGGGTGACGATGGGCGTATGTTTCACGAGATCCTCCAGCGGATGGCTGACACTGAAGCAGCTCTTGTGCCCGGGCGTCGTCAAGTGAAAGCGTGGTAGGAGTGAGGCTGCTTCCATCCTCACCAAGGCTCCAAGGAGTCAAAGCTGAATGTGGCCGTGTGGCATGTCGGGTCGCAGTCAGGACCATTGGGTTGGAGGATGGTGTAGGTCGCTATTGCCTGCCCATTGAGCAAAGTTTGCCCGGAGGCATCGACGACGGACAGTCGATACGAATCGCCGTTGGCAACGGTGCCGAGCGGGCTGACTGTGACTTCGACGTATACGCCGTTGCCATCGCTCTCGAGCAAGCCGTTTGCGCGGATGCCGTCGCCTTGCATCGCGAAGTACGCTGCACCTTGCCCCGTTAGTGTAGGAAGTGATGCGGTTGCGCACATCTGCTGCCAGCATGCGGTTACCGCCGCGCCGTCGAGCTCGGCGGGCGCTGCTGCGAGATGGGCGTTGAGCGTTGCGGTATCAGCGCACCCGATGAGTGTGCAAGAAGCGCCACCACCTGCTGGTGGCGCTTCGTTCTCGGTGCGACCACATCCGACCAGAAGGCTTGTCAGCGCGGCACACGAGAAAACGATCGGTGCGAGGTACTGCAACATCATCGCCGCCAATCTTAGACCGCTTTCGATTTGACGCGCGCTCTTCGCGTTGGCGCGTTGGTTCGGCGTGTTGGCTGGGCGTGAGTGTGCTCCGCGTCGGCTCATTCTCGCTCCTATTTGATCGGCCGCGCTTTGCGAATGGGTTGATGCGAACCATGCTGCATAGGGTTGGTTGGCGACGCATTGCTGTCCCACCGCTTCCGAGTTGGCGAACGCATTCGTAGTGGCGCAGCATGCTGCGCCACTACGAAGAACTCGCGGCAACTTGAAAGCGGTTTATCCAATCTGACGGGACGCGTAACCCGCGCATTCCCGTTAGCGAGTCATGGCCACTGTCCCTCACACGCCGGTGCGTGAAGGGACCGGTGACCGTGGCTCGTGACTCAAACCCCTTACAAAACGAGCCCAAGTAAGAGCATGAAGTTTTCTACGCTTGCCCGATTCATCGACAAAAAACACGCTGCCATGGCCCTTTCCGTTTGCGCTCTCGTGGCTTGCGGCGGTGGATCATCGGACGGTGTTTCCGCCGACTCCGCCGACGTAGGCACGGGCGCGGGCACGACGACGAAGTCGAATTCGACCACCTCTTCGGAAAACAAACCTACCGCGAGCACCGATACCTACCGCGGCGTCAATCTCTCAGGTGCTGAATGGGGTGAAGCAATTCCCGGCACCGAGGGCACGGACTACGTGTTCCCGACCACCGACGAAGTGGATTACTTCCTTTCGAAAGGCATGAATACCTTCCGTATTGGCTTTCTTTGGGAACGTATGCAGCCGAAGGCCTACGGTGACTTCGACGCAACGTACTTCGCCAAGTACGATGCCCTTGTGTCGTATGCGACCTCCAAGGGCGCACACGTGATTCTCAATCCGCACAATTATGCACGCTACTACGACGTAACCGTTGGTTCGGCCGACGTTCCGAATTCCGTTTTTGCCGACTTCTGGCAGAAAATGGCCAAGCACTACGCCAACAATCCCAACGTGATATTCAACCTGGTCAATGAGCCACACGACATTCCCACGCTTCAGTGGGTTGACGCGGCCAACGCAGCCATCGTGGGGATCCGCAGCACGGGAGCCACGAATCTGATTATTGCTCCAGGCAACAATTGGACAGGTGCGCATAGCTGGTACGACGACACGGGCGGCACTTCGAATGCCGTGGCCATGCTGCAAATCGACGATCCGGCGGACAACGTGGTGTTCGAAGTACACCAGTACCTCGACGCGGACTCGGCCGGTGGTTCGGGCCCATGCGTGAGCACCACCATCGGCAGCGAGCGCCTCGAACAGTGGGTTGGCTGGCTCCGCCAAAACGGCAAAAAGGGCTTCGTTGGTGAGTTTGCCGGCCGCAACGACGACACGTGCAATGCCGCCGTCACCGACATGCTCAAGTACATGACGACGAACAGCGACGTCATCAGCGGGTGGCTCTGGTGGGCTGCGGGTCCGCGGTGGGGCGATTACGTCTACAGCGTCGAGCCTAGCAATGGTCAAGATCGCCCACAAATGGCGCTCATGGCACCGTTTCTCCAAAAGAAATAGAGACGCGTTTCGTAGGGGCACCCCTTGTGGGTGCCCCTACCCTTTATAAGGCGGCGAAGGTGCGTCTGAGTCCCTCGCGCACCAGCACTTTCGGCCGATAACCAAGGAGCTTGTGCGCGGCATCGATCGATGCGAGCGAGTCGCGCACATCGCCCAAGCGTGCCGGTTCGTAGATGGCTTCGAGCGGCTTGCCGGCCTCTTCGCCAATGTAAAAAAGAAGCTTTTTTAGCGAAATGCTTTCGCCGCACGCGATATTAATCACTTCGCCTAGAAGCTTTTTGCTCGTGGACGCGCCAAGCAGATTGGCCATGACGATGTTGTCGACAAAGCAAAAGTCGCGTGTTTGCTCGCCGTCGCCATAAACCGTGGGGCGCTTGCCCTCGATGGCGGCCATGATGAAATTCGGAATTACCGCCGCATATTGGCTTTTCGGATCTTGCCGTGGCCCGAACACATTGAAATAGCGAAGGCTCAACGTCTCCATTCCGTAAAGCGCGGCAAACACCTGCATCAAGTGCTCGCATGCAAGCTTTGCCACGGCGTACGGTGACAGCGGCGCGGCCGGCATGGTTTCGACCTTTGGCAGCGCCTTGGTGTTGCCGTACGCCGCCGAGCTTGCCGCGAAGATCACCCGGCGCACCTTGGCGTGGCGTGCACAATCGAGGACAACGGTGGTGCCTTGCACGTTCGCCAGCATGGAAGCAGGAGGGTCGTCGACCGATCGCGCAACCGATGGAATGGCTGCTTGGTGGTAGACGACGTCTACATTTTTCATCATGCGGGCAACGACTTCGGCGTCGACAATCGACCCTTCGACGATTTCCAAGGGGCCCGAGAGCGACTCGACATTCGAGCGCCTGCCCGAAGAAAAGTCGTCGAGAATGCGAACGCGCTCGCCGTTTTTGAGCAGCGCCTCGGCAATGGACGAACCGATGAACCCGGCTCCGCCGGTCACGAGATGAATCGCCATAAGCCTTTATTACCCTGCCACGCGTCGAGGTGAATCGTCTGTTAGAGTCGGGCGATGTGAAGTTCGTTCACGCGGCCGATTTGCACATCGACAGCCCAATGCGCGGGCTCGATCGCTACGAGGGTGCGCCGGAAGCGCGCTTGCGCGGCGCAACCAGGCGTGCGCTCGAGAATCTCGTCACGCTCTGCATCGACGAGCGCGCTCGCTTTCTTCTTCTCGCAGGTGACGTGTTCGACGGCTCGTGGAAAGATTTTTCAACGGGCCTTTTTTTCTCAGCCCAGATGGCGCGCCTGCGCGAAGCGGGCATCGCGGTGGTGCTCGTGCGCGGCAACCACGACGCCGCGAGCGCCATTACCAAGGTGCTGCGCTTACCCGACAACGTCCGCGAGCTATCGCCCCTCAAGCCGCAAACCATCGAGCTTTGCGACGGAGAGGTATACGTGCACGGTCAAAGTTTCAATCAGCGCGTGACAACCGAGGATCTCGCCGCGCGCTATCCCGATGGCGAGCGCGGAGCCTTTCATATTGGCTTGCTTCACACGTGTCTCGATGGACGCGAAGGCTACGAGCCTTACGCGCCAACCACCCTCGATGTTCTTCGCGCCAAGGGCTATCAGTATTGGGCTCTTGGGCATATCCACACGCGCGAGGTTCTGTCGACCGAGCCATGGGTCGTTTTCCCGGGCAACCTGCAGGGGCGTCACACACGCGAAGTTGGCCCGAAAGGGGCAACGCTGGTGACCGCGGACGACGGTGTCGTGACTGCCGTAGAACCTTGCGCGCTCGACGTAGTCCGCTGGGACGTCGTGACGGTCGACGCAACCTCGGCGTCCGATGCTCTCGACGTTGTCGATCTCGCGTGCGCCGAGCTTGCCGCGCGAGCCGCAAAGGCCCAAGGAAGGTTACTGGTTGCGCGCGTTCTAGTTTGCGGCACGACGCGCGCCAATGCATCCATTCGTCGCGACACTGGCCGCTTTGTCAGCGAGCTTCGCGCCGCCGCAACGGATAGCGTTGGAGACGGCGTGTGGATCGAAAAAGTGGGAATCGAAACGCGTTCTACTTTCGACTTGGCGCGCATTCGGCAAGAACCCACTGCGGTCGGGTATCTGGCTCGAAGGCTCGAAGCCATCCGAGGCGATGCCGGCGAGCTCGAGGAGCTCGCAAGTGTTTTCGCCGATCTCGACAAGAAGCTTCCGGCCGACTTGCGCGAAGGCGACAGTCCGTTGCGTCTTTCCGATCCAGCCAGCGTGCGCGCACTGCTCGAGGACGTAGAAGCGATGCTGCTATCGCGGCTTCTTGAAGACACCGAGTAGGGGCGTATGGCCATACGCCCCTACGTGGCTCGATTGAAAGCGGTTTAGAATTGAGGATGTTGGATGCGAATTCAAGCGCTCGACCTTCTTGCGTATGGCCATCTTCGCGGTACCGTGCTCGATTTTCGCGGCTCCGGTTTGCACGTTGTTTTTGGTTGCAACGAAGCCGGAAAAAGCACCACTCTCCGCGCGATCACGGGTCTTCTTTACGGCATTGATGAGCGCACGCGCGACGCGCATACGGTTAGCCCTAAAGACCTTCGCATCGGGGGAGTGCTTGCCAGCGACGACGGCCACGAGTTGCGCGTCGTGCGTCGCAAGGCCAGGGCGAACACGCTGCTCGATATGATCGACCAACCGGTCGATGAATCGAAGCTGCTACGTCTGCTCCGTGGTGTGACCGAACCGATGTTTCGCCATGCGTTTGGTCTTGACCACGAGGCGCTGAAGAAGGGCGCCGAGGCGCTGATGGCTGGTCGCGGCGACTTGGGCGAGAGCCTTTTCGACGCCAGCGTGGGTGCTGGCGGAGAGGTGCAGCGCCTGCTCGCCGAGCTTGCCGCCGAGGCCGATCGCATCTACCGGCCTCGCGGCTCGACGCTTCCGCTGAACCAGGCGCTCAAAACGCTAACGATTGCGCAAAAGCAAATTCGAGAGAAGTGGCACCTGCCCGAAGCGTACGCGATAGAGCAGCGTGCGCTCGACGAAGCCGAATCGCAAAGGCGTGAGCTACTGCAGAAGAAAGTGAACCTCGCATCGCGGCGTGCGCAAATCGAATGCGCACGAGCACGCATTCCACTCGAAAAAAAGCGCGCACGTCTGCTCGAAGCACGAGCGCCGCTTCTGCCCTTTGTGACGCCTGCGACGAATGAGGCGCGGTTCGCCTCACTTGCGCCGAGGCTTGTCGGCTACGAGCGTGCAAGCGAAGCACTGGGTGAGCTCAAAGTGCAGATCGAACGCATGCGCAATCGCGTGGCAGACGCCGAGCGCCATGTGGGTGGCCGCATCTCGGCCCTTGCAAGCTTCGACAGCCATGCGTGGGCGCGCATCCAGAGCCTTGTGCAAGAGCGAATCACGCTTGCTGCAAAGCTCGAATCGGCGCATCTCGAAGCCGCGCGGATCCGGCACGATCTCTCGCGACTCGACGAACAATCGCTCGTAGCAACGAATGCCGACGGCGCCCATTTGTTGCGCGCTCTCGGCGCGGTGCAAGCGCTGGGCGACGCCGAAGGTCGGCTTGCGCAAGCGCGCGTGCGCGCAGCCCGCAAGCGCGCGGAGCTCTCGCGCCGCGCGGCTTCCATGGGGCTCTTCGATGGATCGCTCGACGCGTTCGTAGAGCTCGCCGTGCCCGCGCCTGACACGGTCGATCGCTTGCTGTCAAAAGAACTCGAGCTCGAACGCATTCGCCTTCGGCAGGACGAGCAGTGGTCGGACAAAACGAACGAAGCGCACTCACTCGCGCGTCAGATTGCCGAGCACACCGGCGACTTTGCGTTGCCGTCGCCAAACGATTTGCACGCCGCGCGCGAGCGCCGCGACGAGGCATGGGCAAGTGTTCGCGGGCACTCCGAGCTCGACGATGCCGTTCGCGCGCGGCGTGAGTCAGAGTTCGATCGCGCCATCCGCGAGGCCGACAGGGTAGCCGATTCGATGATTCGCGAGGCCGAGCGCGTGACTTCACTTGCGCGGCTCACCCGATCGGCCGCGGCGCTTTCTGAGCAGATGACAGCCATGGAAGTCGAGCGCGTAGAGGCGGCAAAAGCGATGGCATTGCTTGAACGAGAGCATTGCGCGGCATGGCAGCGAGCAGCCATCAATCCGCTTAGTTTCATGGAAATGAAAGCGTGGCTCGAGCGCCACACGAAAATTGTCGAGGACTACGCGCTTGTTCAAGAAGCCGAGGCAGCTATTGCGGATCTCGAATCGTCGATCGCCTTGGCGCGCACCGATCTCGAGGCAGCGCTCGAAGCCGGTGATGGCGCAAATGCTACAAGCGCTAAAGGCACAAAAAGCGCTAAGAACCAGAGCCTTTCCGACTTGATGCTCGAAGCCACGAGCCGCACGGAGCGCATCGAGGCAACCAAGCGCGCTATCGCCGAAGCCAATCGCATGGCAACGAAGCTCGGGGCCGAGTTGGGCGAGCGCACCCGAACCATTGAAAAGGACGAAGGCGAGCTTGCTAGGGTGAGCCGTGAGCTTGCCGCGCTCGTCCGCCCGCTTGGCATTGCGGAGGACGGTCGTTCCGAAGAAGTGATGCGTGCGCTCGAAGCATGGCGCGAGCTCGGATCGCTCGCCGAAAAGTTGTCCGATCTCGAGGGACGCCAGGCTTCCTACGAGCGCGAGATGCGCATGTTCGAACAGGACGTTGGGCAGCTCGCCCGAGAGTTTGCGCCCGATCTTGAGACCACTCTTGCTCCCGATCTTGGTAAGTCTGGCGCGCGAGATGCCGGAGCCGTTCTCGTCCAACGTGTGCAGAATGCACATGCTATCGAGAACGAGCTCGCATTGGTTGGCGAGCGGCTAGGTGAGCTCGACACCTCGCCCGTGCAGGACGACATCGCCCAACTTGCTCTTGACTCCGATCGAGCGCTGCGCGCGATGAGCGATTGCGATGCGGCGCTTGCCGATATCGAGCACGAGCTGCACCGTCTTGGCGAAACCATTGGCGGCATCAAAGGCGCAATCGAGGCGATGCGCAAAGACTCGGGTGCGGCCGATGCGTCGGCGCTCGCAGAGCAGGCGCTCGAGCGCGTCAGGTCTCATGTGGAGCGCTACTGCCGCGTGCGCCTTGCGCAGTTTCTTCTTTCGCGTGAAATCGATAAGTTTCGCGAAGAAAACCAGGGCCCGCTGCTGTCCCATACCTCGCAGCTTTTTTCGCGCCTCACGCTTGGTGGTTTTTCGGGTGTACGGGCCACTTTGGACGATCGCGATCGGCCCTCGCTCGTTTGTGTGCGCCATGGCGGCGCCGAAGTGGAAGTGGTCGATCTCAGCGACGGAACGCGCGATCAGCTTTATTTGAGTTTGCGCCTTGCGAGCCTCAGAAGGTACGCCGAAGTGTCCGAGCCTATGCCGCTGGTGCTCGACGATGTGCTGGTGCAATTCGACGACGACAGGGCGCGCGCGGCCCTTTTGGTGCTTGCCGATACAAGCCAACTTTTGCAAGTTCTTTTCTTCACGCACCACTCTAGGATTGTGGATCTTGCTCGCGAGGCCGTGCCGGCCGAGCGCCTGCACATTCACGAACTCACACCGCTTTCGATTTGACGCGAGGTCGAGGCGGGCATCCACAAGGGATGCCCCTATTGCGTCTGGTCAACAAAACGCATTTTCGTAAGGGCGCAGCATGCTTGCGCCCTTACGATGCCGCTTCGAGGCGATCGAGACGCGAGGCATGATCGGCGGCGATGCGCTTCACTTCAACGGAAGTTTCCAGGACGGCAAGTTGGGTAAACTTCATGTTGCGTGTGAGATCTTCGATCTTGGCATCGAGGTTGTCGTACACACCGTCGATCTTGGCTTCGAGCCGTGCCTCGAGTGCTTCCAATTCTGTTTTCAATTGCCACGAGGTCACGGTGTTTTGACGCAAGTCGCGCACCTCGGACAGGATCTGCACCATCAACTTCTCAAGCTTGTCAGGGCTCATGGCCATCAGCGGTCATGTTGTCTCACGTTTGGGCAGCCCGCAACCGCTCTGAGAAACTCGCTGACAAACTAGCCCGCTTTCAAGTTGACGCGAGTTCGAGGCGGCGGCGAGGAGCGGACCGGAACAGCCTCTTCCGGCTTTGAGGACCGCACCGGAGCCGCCAACGATGAAATCGCGTCAAATCGAAAGCGGGCTACACCGTGCTTAGTGTTGCACGACCTTTACGTGGCGCCACTTCGGCTTGCGCTGCTGCGAGCCGCGCAATGGTAACGCGGAAGGGTGAGCACGACACGTAATCGAGCTTCGCTTCACGGAAAAACTTGATGCTGTCCGGATCGCCCCCGTGCTCGCCACAAATACCGAGCTTCAAATCCTTTTTCGTGGCGCGCCCGCGCTCCGCTGCCATTTTCACGAGCGCTCCCACGCCACCTTCATCGATGGATACGAACGGATCTTTCGCGAAAATGCCGCTTTCAACGTAAGCCGGAAGGAACTTGCCTGCGTCGTCGCGCGAAAGACCCATGGCGCATTGGGTGAGATCGTTGGTGCCGAACGAGAAAAACTCGGCAACTTGGGCGAGTTCGGCAGCGCGGATGGCTGCGCGCGGCAGCTCGATCATGGTACCGAACGAGAAGGCAACGCGCGGCGCATTTTCGAAGACCTCGGCGGCTACGCTATCGATGATCTGGCGCATGCGAACAAGCTCTTCGCGTGTCATGGCAAGCGGGATCATGATCTCGGGCATGGGCACGATGCCTTCGGCCGAAACCGCGGAGGCGGCCTCGAGAATTGCGCGCACTTGCATTGCGTAGATCTCGGGGTAGGTGACCGCAAGCCGGCAGCCGCGGTGGCCGAGCATGGGATTGAACTCGGTGAGATCTTTGATGCGCTGCCTGAGGCCAGCCACGGGTATGCTCAAGGCTTCTGCGAGTTCCTCGACATGCACTTTGTCGGTCGGCAAAAACTCGTGCAGCGGCGGATCGAGCAGGCGAATGGTTACGGGCAGGCCACGCATTTCGCGAAAGATCGCGATGAAATCGCCTTTCTGATGGGGCAAAAGCTTGGCAAGCGCTTTGTTACGCGCCTGGGTGTCGTCGGCGAGGATCATTTCGCGCATGGCGCGAATGCGTTCCTCGTCGAAGAACATGTGCTCGGTTCGGCAAAGGCCAATGCCCTCGGCGCCGAAGCCGCGTGCGATGCGTGCGTCGACAGGCGTGTCGGCGTTCGCGCGGACCTTCATCACGCGCATTTGGTCGGCCCACGCCATGAGCTCGGCGAACTCGCCGGTAAGCGCTGCGTTCACCGTGGGAACTGCGCCGTCGTAAACGTGCCCTTTGCCGCCGTCGATGGTGATGACGTCGCCTTGCTTGAGCGTGATTGTGCCTTCGGCGCGCCCCGAGTCGTCGTATTGCGTCAGTGTGACCGTTTGCTCTTGGTAGCTCACGTTGAGCGCCGAGCAGCCCGAGATGCAAGGTTTGCCCATTCCGCGTGCAACGACCGCGGCGTGGGATGTCATTCCACCGCGCGCGGTGAGAACGCCGCGCGCCGCTTTCATGCCGTGGATGTCTTCAGGCGAAGTTTCAACGCGCACCAGGACAATGGCTTCACCCTGGCTTGCGCGCCGCTCGGCTTCGTCGGCCGACAGCACGATTCTTCCTTGCGCAGCTCCTGGACTTGCTGGCAAGCCACGCGCAATGAGCTTTTTCGGCACGCTGGGATCGAGCGTGGGGTGCAATAGCTGATCGAGCGACGCAGGGTCGACGCGGCACACGCCTTCTTCTTTGCTGATGAGGCCTTCCTTCACCATCTCGACGGCCGCGCGCACGGCGGCTCTGCTGGTCCGCTTTGCCGAGCGGCACTGCAGCATATAGAGCTTTCCTTCCTGGATGGTGAACTCGAGATCTTGCATGTCGCGGAAGTGCTTTTCGAGCTTTTGGCTCATCGACACAAGGGCAGAAAAGGCGCTGGGCATGGTGCGCTCGAGCGACGTATCGGCGTTTTGAATGCCACCTTGTTCTTCTACCAATGTCGCGCAAATGGGCAGCGGCGTGCGGATGCCAGCAACCACGTCTTCGCCTTGCGCATTCGGCAGCCACTCGCCGTACAAAATGTGCTCGCCAGTCGACGGATCGCGCGTGAAAGCGACGCCAGTGCCGCTCGTTTCGCCGAGATTGCCAAAGACCATTGATTGTATGTTGCATGCAGTTCCCCAGCTGTTGGGGATGTCGTGCATGCGGCGATAAACGCTGGCGCGTTGGTTGTTCCACGACTTGAAAACTGCCGTGATGGCCCCCCAAAGCTGCTCTTTCGGGTCTTCGGGGAAGTCTGTGCCAGCGTGACTTTTGACGATGGCCTTGAACTTGGCGATGACGGCAGCAAGCTCGTGCTCGGGAATGTCCGCGTCGCTTACTGCGCGGCGAAGCTCCTCGGCATTGAGCCGTTTGGTGTTGATGCCTTTGCTGCCAGCGACGGCCGTGCGGATCTCGTCGAGGGCGCGTTCGAAGTGCTCGCGGTGCACCCCAAGAGCAACGTCGGCGTACATGGTGATGAAGCGCCGGTAGACGTCGAACGCGAAGCGAGGGTTGCCCGTGTGTTCCGCGAGACCCTTGCATGTTGCATCATTGAGTCCGAGATTCAAAATGGTGTCCATCATGCCGGGCATGGAGGCACGTGCGCCGGAGCGGACACTGACGAGCAGCGGCGCTTTCGGATCGCCGAATCGCATGCCGGTGAGCGCCTCGAGGCGGGCGAGCGCCTCGTTGATGGCGGGTGTCATTTCTTCTGGCAGCCGATGCCCTTGCATGAATGCGCGGCATGCGTCAGTGGAGATGGTAAAGCCCGGCGGGACAGGCAGCCCGAGCGCCGTCATTTCTGCGAGCCCTGCACCTTTGCCCCCCAGCAGATCTCTTCGTGTTGGATCGCCTTCGGCCTTGCCTTCACCAAATGAAAATACAAGCTTCATGTTGCGGCGCACTTTACACGACGACCCCGCACGTTTGAATCATAAGTAAGGCTAGCTAAGCTTTGAAAAATCACCGATCCGAAGCATGCACGCAGCCCCGTACGACAGAAGCTCGAGTCGCTTTGGCGTATGCGTGTCGTTTGGGTCGTTTACCAGCGTTTTTGCAAATACGTCGTCGAGGCGTTGAGCCAGATCTTCCGCTTGAGCGAGCGCGGCCGTGACAGCGGCTTCGGTTTCGAGATTTTTCGTGGCTGCATCGAGCCGGGTGACAACATTGACAATGAGCGCGTCGTCGGCTTTCACAAAAACGCTGTTGTCGTGTAAAATTGGATTTTTCTCTTTCGATATACCTGACAACCGCTTGGCCACGATGCGCGCCTTGTCGAGCCACGCGCGGCCCTCGACCACGGCGTGATGCAGGGCACGTGCTCGCGCCATGGCGCTCGAGGGTCGATCGATGATGCCGGCGCTTGCCACGGCGTCCGCCACAGCGCTCGTTGTTGCACTTGCGAGCAAACCGCGAACTCTGTCGTGTGCGAACTCGCTCAGTTTTGCAATCGTTTCATTGCGAGACAAATCGAATTTTTTGCCTTCGAAGCCGTCGTAGGCCCAACCAAAGGCTTCTTGCAGCGAGAGGCTTGCATAGCCTGAAGTGCCCCGCTCGAGGATGGTGCGGAGCACGCCAATGCATGCGCGACGAAGCGCAAACGGATCGGTCGCGCCGGTTGGCGAGAGGCCGACGGCGAAACAGCCGGCGAGCGTATCGAGTCGGTCGGCGATCGCGATGCACGCCGAAATGTCATCGGCCGGAGCAGGGCCGTCGGCACCGATGGGGCGATAATGATCGGCAATTGCGTTTGCCACGGCACTTGGCTCGCCGGCTGCTGCAGCGTACTCGCGCCCCATGTTGCCTTGGAGCTCCGGGAATTCAGAGACCATGAGCGAAACGAGATCGAACTTGCAAAGGTGTGCCGCGCGTTTTGCATGAATGGTGCAAGCGTCGCTCAAGCGGGCAGCGCGCGCGATCGTCGCGACGAGCTTTTCGATGCGCGTGACTTTTTCGCGCACGGTGCCGAGGCGATGGTGAAACGTAATGCCTGCGAGCTTTTCGACTCGGTCTATAAGTTTTGCTTTTTTGTCTTCGTCGAAAAAGAATTTTGCATCGGAAAGGCGCGCTTGCATGACCCGGTTCATGCCTTTGACGATGCGCGCCGGATCGTTTGCGGTGTTCACCACGGCCAGGTAACTTGGCAATAGCTCGGTGTCGCTTTTTTGCACGCAAAAGTATTTTTGGTGGCCGCGCGCCACCGCGCGAATCACCGCTGCCGGAAGCGCTAGAAATTGTGTGTCGAAGCGGCCGGTGACAACGTGTGGCTCTTCCACGAGCGAGGCGTTTTCGGAGACGAGATCCGCGGCCGTGTCGTAGGTGCCGCCCGCGGCTTTTGCAGCGGCTAGAACGCGGTCCATCATGACCTTTTCGCGCTCGTCGCGGTCGACCAGCACGTGCGCATCGCGCATTTTTGTAACGTACTCGTCGGCGTTTGCCATTTCGATGGGCACGGGGCACAGAAAACGGTGGCCGCGCGAGGTGCGTGCAGAGTGCACGCCAGCGAAGGCCACATCGATGGTGCTTTCGCCGAGAAGCGCCACCAGCCACTGCACGGGCCTGCCGAACGTGGCCTCGCCCGAGCCCCATCGCATGGATTTGCGGAAAGGGATTTCGGTGCAGATTTCGCCGAGGGCGTGGCCGAGCAGATCGCGCGCGTCGCGTCCTTTTTCCCGACGCCGCCCAACTGCGTAGCGGCCAGCCTTCTGCTTGCCAGAAGCGGGGCAGTCGGCCACGACCACGGCGCTCGCGTCGATGCCAAGCTTGGCTGCGAAAGCCTCGGCGGCTTTCGTGGGCTTGCCGTCTTTGAATGCGACGGCTTCGGGCGGGCCCACGACTTGTTCGTCGAGATCGGGCTGCTCTTCGGCCAGGTCGTGAACAAAAAGAGCAAGCCGGCGCGGCGTACCAAGTGCATGAATATCGCCGTACGGCAGGCGAAGCGCCGCGAGCTTGGCCTGCGCGAGTGCAGGGAGCGCGGCAAGAGCCGAGTCAACGAAAGAGGATGGAAGCTCCTCGGTGCCAATTTCGAGCAGCAGCGTTTTGCCCATTTTTATGGCGGAGCACGCTAGCAGATTTGCAGTACAATTAGCCGGTGCCTTCGTTCTCGGTGCCTGCTGTACTCGCGAAAAGGCGCGTTTCGCTTGTAGGCCGCGCGATGGTTGCCGCGTCGCTTGCGTGCGGGCCGTACGCGTTTGCGTGGATGTTCCCTTCGGACAACACGCCGATCTCCTCGTTGAAGGACACTGTGCTTGAAGATGTCTTTGTCGTTCTTGTGATGATTCTCGCGCCGATCATCGTGCGCATTTCGCTCGCGCCGTCCATCCGTAGCTTGGCCATGGCCATAGCGCTCTCCGCTTCGGTGATCAGCGCGATGATCATCATGGTTGTGCGCCTAACCACCGATTCCGGCCCCTTCCGCCTCGATGCTTGGCCCTTTTGGATCGTCTTGTCTATCATCCCGGGCCTGTTTTTTGGCGTTCCGCTTGCGGTTCTCGTTTGGCTCGCACACGGCCGTAAGCGCGAAGGTTCGTACGATAGCGAAGACGCCTTCGACATGGCGGCAGGTGCATGGACCGCGGTTGGTGGCGCCGCCGCCATCGCCTTCGTTTTCGCGTTGGTGGTCGTCGTCAACATGCCATGTACGGCCGGTGGTAGTGCGTGCGGCCCAGCGGGCCTTGCTCCTCGGCCTCCGCGCGTGGGCGAAAATCCGTGGGCGCTAGCCTTTGCGGCGCTCGTGATCGCGTATGGGCTTTTCCAAATCGTTCGCGCTTTGGAGCGCCGCCGCGCGCGGCATGCATGGATTGAGCGCGTCAAAAATGGGCTTGAGCCAGACTTTCGAATTCGCGTGCTTGCAGCGAATGAAGCGCTCGCTTCATTGCCAATTTTGTCAGCGGGCGGGCAGGCTGTTATCGAATCGGTGGTTCACGATGCGGGCGATCCGTATCGTTCCGGCGCTGTCTGGGCACCCATTGCGCTGACGCGTGGCTAACGCGTTTCGTCCGTGGTATGGCTCGCCCCATGCGGATCACGCTGCGTCTCGGTCTTGCCATCGCTTTAGGCGCCCTTTCCATGGGCTGCGGAAAATCCGAAGAGCGCTACCAGCCTGCGCCTGCGTGGTCGGGTCGTAAGCCTTCGCTGCCCACTCCGCCGGCGCTCGATCCAACGCCAGCCAAAGTTGGTGATGCTTACACGGTGGCGGGCGCCTCGCACCATCTTCGTTCGCGCGTTCACGAAAAAGAAGTCACGCTCACGCCGATTATCATTCAAGGATACATCGTTGCCGAGAACATCACGGACGCGCCTTCTTGTGCGATTCACAAGGTTGGCAAGAAAGACGCTGACGACTGCACGACCGAGATCCCATCGTTTTACATTGCCGATGAAAAGGGCGCCGGTCCCGACAAGCCGCGCATCCGCGTGCTTGGCTGGGCCAGAGATTTTGCGGTCGTTCACGACGCAATGGAGAAGTACAAAGGCCTCAAGGAAGTGAAAGATCCCAAAGATCTTTTCAAAGACGACCTTTGGGACGTTTCGGTACCATTCCCGCTTCCCGCTGTTGGCGCGAAAGTAAAAGTTACCGGCAGATATGGCTTTACGTCGTCGAAGTCGTCAACGGGCGTCGTGTCGGATCCAACCAATGGCGTCATGACGAGCGACAAGGTCGAAACCATCGAGGCCGCGCCGCAGAAGGTTTCGTTCAAAAATCCGCCCGCGAAGTAGGGGCAAATGCATTTGCAGGGCGCAGCATGCTGCGCCTTCAAAAATGGGTGGCTGCCCCAAGGCTCATGGGTCATATCGATGATGCATCTTGTTCTATAGTCGCAATGGAACGACGTCGTTCCATATCGGGGCGTATGGCCATACGCCCCTACGTTCATGAAACAAGGAGCGCTTGTACCTCTTTCGCGGTGGGTGAGTCGATGACTGCCTGAAGGTGCTGCGCGATGGCGTGCTCGTCTTTTTTCGCAAGCCCAATTTGCATGATGCATTGGTTTGCCGCCATCGCGCCGGCGCATAGGGCGAACGCTGCATCGGCTTGATTCGGGTCGAAACCAAGTGGATCGGCCGTGGCGCCAAGCCCTTGCGACACCCGCATGAGCACGCGGTCGCGCAGAACATCGATGGCAACGAGGGATGCCTGCATGGCTTTGTGCTCCAAGAGCGCTTTCGTTGCCGCGCCTAGCGCCGCATCGACGGCTGGCTCGGGCAGGTGCGCGAGCGCACGCAGCGCGAGGGTTCGGCCCCCGAAGCCGCTGGTGAACGCGAGGTTTTCGGGCGTCCACTCGAACGCGGGCGCGGCGCGCGTGAGTGTTGCCAGATCGGTGAGCGGTGTTTTGCGTAAGAAGTTGTAGATTGCATTCGTAAAGAGAGGCGCAGCAACCGCGCTGTCGGCTTCTGGCAGATCCATGAGTTTGCGCTGCACCTCGACTTGGCTCACGCGCCGCACTTTGGGCCATGCGAGCAGTCGTGATGGCGGTTCGGTACCGCGGAATGTTGCGTGGCCTGTCCACCAACGCACGGTTTTGTCCGTGCGCGTCAGCTCGAACATGCGTGCAAGCCACGTATGCCGTGACAGGGCTTCGCCCACGGTTGCTGGAGCCTCGAGCCGCGAGAGCGTTTGGTGGACGACTTTGACAATGCGCGCCGGGCCACTTCGCCGAAAAGCGACGTTGAAGCCAGGGTGCGTTGCCTGCAAAAGATCGTGCAGCATTGCGGCGAGCGCCCATTCGGTGGCCGAGGGTGTGGGGCTCAGCGTATCGATGGGAGTGAGCCTTCGCGCAACGTGCACGCGCGCGAGCGTCACCTGCGAGAGACTGTCGGTGTTCGCCGGGGCCTGTGCGTCGCTCATGGCAAGCGCGCTTTTGCCGCCAAAAGGCTTGCCTGGAACAACATCACCGCCGAGCACCAGGGGCGCGAGGAATGTCTCAAACAAACGATCGCTTAGTTCTTGAGCGGTTTGGTGCGCCATGGCTCACGTTGGTTCACGTTTTGCTCGTTGGATTCGCGGCCGGCGGTAGTGCTGGCGGGCTATTGCCACCGGGCGGACCAGCAGGCGGAGGTGGCTCGAGCTGGTTCAGCGCGAAAACAGGAAGTGAATCGAGTTTGAGAATGGCAGGTTTCTCGCCCAGTGCGAGCTCGATCGCTTCGGCGATGAGCGGCTCGTACGCCTGCACTTCGACAAGAGCCGTTTCGAGCGGCACGAACGCAGATGCATCGATGGCCACGGCGCGAGCGTTTGCATCGATGAAGAGCACGTGCGAGGGCGATGCACCGAGCGCACTGTAGAGGACTTCGGGAGCGACAGCCGGTGTAAAGTCGTAGCCCGCAGGCATGTAGAGTGCAGGATGAATTTCAACGAAAAACATGCCTAGCGGAATGGCCTCGATGCCTGCACTTGAGCGAAGAAATGCGCCCTTTGGCGTTATGGCGACTTGCGTTTGAACGATGGTTTGATGTGGCAATGCATAAGCAATGCGTCGAAGGAGCGGAATTTCCGATGGAGTGATCCACGTTGCCGTGACTTTGCGTAGCGGCGCGAGCGATGAAACCATGCGAAGCGGTACGCGCACGGGACTAGGCGAGTGCGCACCCATGGCAACGGATGCCTCGGCTTCTGCTGTTGCTGTCGTTTCCGCGCGAAGCTCGATGCGTGCAAAGGCGCGAAGATCACCCATTTGAGGTGTTTTTTCGAGCACCCAAGGTTCTTGCCCGCGGCCGCGCAAAAGCACTAGGCCGCCTGCCTCGAACACGGGGCAGGCGCGAAGCGAAACCGGGTGGCGGTAGCCGACTTCGACGGCTACACCCGGGCCTGCCGGCATAAATGGGACAATTCCAGGAATTGTGCTCATGAGTGGTCGCATGCGCTTGGGCAGATTGGCAATGCGCAGGATGTGGCGGCGCACCGGGTTGTCGTCGAATGCGCTTTCGGGTGGCCACTCGGCCACGGCCACTTCGCCGTCGACGCGTGAGCGCACGAAGTAGTGAATGAGGGCCGGGCCAAGGCCTTGCTCGGCAACGAGGATGAGGGGGCCGTCGTCGTCGCTTTCTGCCGGGTCGACGTGCGGCATGAGTCGCAAGAGCAGCGAGCGAAGCGAAATGCCCTTTTCGGACTCGTAAACCTGCGTGAAGCGATCGTGGTAGAATACAAGCGTTGCGTCGGTGGAGATAAGCTCGGTGGCGTCGTAGCCGAAGGGTGCCGCGGCGTCGCGGTACTGCACGAAGTGGCGGCTCGTCCCGGTAAACGCGAGGCCGCCAACGAGGCGTGCGACGTCGGCCAAACGGTCCATTCTGTCGCTTGATTCAGCGGCAAACGACAAGGTTATCTCGCGCGTACCGAGTTTGCTTTTGACAACGTCGATTTGCAAGCTTGGCATCAGATCGTCGAGCGAGTGCTCGCGTGTGTAAATGGCGAGCCATGCAACCAGGCGATCGAGCGATTGCAAGAGGATGATGCCTTTGCCGCCCATGGCAACGCCTTTGCCGTCGAGGCCCAAACCAGGCGTGTGCAGGCGGGTCTGGTGAAGGGCAATTCGATCGAGCATAGTCCCGAAACAATACACGCTCGGACGATGGTCGGCGCCTGACATGACGCACAAAGCCGCTTCAAAAAGCGGTTGCGAAGCTTGCGGCGTGGCCCTGATAGGGGCTAGACGGCAGGTAACATGCGCTCTTTGTTCGTCTCATTGACCCAATTGGCTTGCCTGCCTTGTCTGTCGATGTTCCTTTCTGCATGCGGGGGCCAAGACAAGGCCTCGAGCGTGCCCGTAGCACCGGTCACCTCGGCAAGCGCACCCACAGCAGGCACCGCCGGCACCGTTGGCGGTCCCGATGGGTCGATCGATTCGGGGGTTGACAAGAGCGCGATGGATCCGTCGATATCGCCTTGCGATGACTTTTATCAATATGCATGCGGCGGCTGGATTCGAGCCACGAACATTCCTGCCGATGAGCCAACTTGGTATCGAAGTTTTAGTGTGATTCGCGAACGCAACGAGGAAATATTAAAAAGAATACTAGAAGGCTATGCGAAAGGCGAAAGCTTGAACGAGCCGTATGCCAAACCGCTTGGCGATTTTTATGGCTCATGTATGGACGAAGGCGCGATTGAGCAAGCGGAAACCAAGCCGCTCGAGCCTTTCCTCAAGTCGATTGATGCCATTTCCGATTCCGCGTCGCTTACGCGCTGGCTTGGGCAGTCGCAGGCCCACGGCATGCCAATGGTTTTCGAGCTTATGTCAGCGCAAGATTTCCGCGATGCATCGCAAGTGGTTGCCATGATCTGGCAGGGCGGGCTCGGCATGCCCGAGCGCGAATACTACCTCGATGCCACTCCGAAAATGGCCGAACTTCGCGCTCAATACGAAGTGCATGTGGCCAACATGATGAAGCTTTTGGGTGAGCATGAATCAAAAGCCAAGGCATCGGCCAAAGTTGTTTTGAAGTTAGAAACCATGCTTGCGCGTGCCTGGATGTCGAAGGAAGACCGCCGCAATCCGAAGAAAATCAACCACCGTGCTACGCGAGGCGATTTGGGCAAAACCGCACCCGGGTTTGCGTGGCCGGCATGGCTCGAGGGTGCGGGCGCAGCCGACGTGGCGACGTTCAACGTGGCGCAGCCCGACTTTATTCGCGAAGTTGGCGCGATGATTCACGGCAAAGTCACGCTTGCTGATTGGAAAGTGTATTTGCGTTGGCATCTGGTGCGCGACGCAGCAGATCAGCTCTCGGCGCGTTTCGTGGACGAGAAGTTCGCGTGGAAGAGAATTCTTGTTGGCACACAGAGCCTTCCGCCGCGCTGGAAGCGGTGCGTACGTGCGATTGACGGGGCCATGGGCGAGGCGCTTGCCAGGCCTTTCGTTCGCCAGACGCTTGGTAGCGAAGGCAAGGCCACCGTGGTGGGGATGGTGCAGGCCATTGAAAATGCGATGCACAAAAACCTGGAAACCACGACATGGATGGATGAACCAACGCGCAAAAGCGCTTTTGTGAAACTCGATAAAATTGCGAACAAAATTGCCTATCCTGATACGTGGCGAAACTACGACGCGCTTTCCATTTTGCGCGGCGACTACCTTGGCAACGCGATGCGCTCGAGTGCTTTCGAATACCGGCGACAATTGAGCAAAATTGGCAAGCCTGTCGACAGGAGCGAATGGCAGATGAGCCCGCCCACGGTGAATGCCTATTATGATGCACAGCTCAACGAAATGGTTTTCCCGGCAGGCATTCTGCAGCCACCTTTTTACTCGAATGCTTCGTCCATGTCTGCCAATTACGGTGGCATTGGCATGGTGATGGGCCACGAACTTACGCACGGCTTTGACGACGAGGGGCGCCAGTTCGATGCCGACGGGAATCTCAAAGACTGGTGGTCCGCGGGCGTGGGCGCCGAGTTCGACCGGCGCGCGAAGTGCGTGGAAGATCAATTCAACGGCTACACCGTGCTTGGCGATGTGCACGTCAATGGCAAGCTTACGCTTGGCGAGAACATTGCCGATCTTGGCGGCGTCAAGCTATCTTATCATGCCATGTTGAGCCAAGCGCGCAAGGGTTCGGCAGGGCAAGCTGCGGGCAAATCCGAATTTTCGCCCGAGCAGCAATTCTTTCTTGGATTTGCGCAGGGCTGGTGCGGCAAACTCCGAGACGAAGCCCTTCGCCATCTTGTGGCAACGAATCCGCACTCGCCGCCGACTTATCGAGTCAACGGGCCACTTTCGAACTCGCCTTGGTTTGCGCAGGCGTTTTCGTGCCAGGCCGGAAAGCCTATGGTGCGCAAAAACCGCTGCGAAGTCTGGTGAGAGCCATTTGCCAGAGTGTGCGTAGGGGCGTACGGCCATACGCCCCTACAAAACGCGTATTTCGTAGGGGCGCAGCATGCTGCGCCCCTTTTCGGCGAGCCTAATTCCAAATGCGTGCTACGACGAGGTGCTCGACGTTGGTGCCGGCGGCGTTAATACCGCTTATACTGCCCACAACCATCGTACGCGAGCCGTCGAGCGTGTACACAGCGCGCAGGCCAATTCCAGTGGGGTTGGTCAAGACGGTGGAGAAGACAGGTATGGTAACGATTCCTTGATTGCCAATGGACATATCGGGTTTCAGATCAGAATTATAATAGGCAACATCCATGAAAGCGTTGCCTCCCGACTCGTGCTGGCCTGCAACAAGGTAGCGGCCGTCGGGCGCACGTGTAATGCCATTAGAACCGCCCATGGACCCGCTCAAAATGTCTTCATAGGCTGTTGGGTTGCCGTTTGGGTCGAGGCGAACGAGCGAATAGGCGCGCGTGCTTCTATTGCCCACGAGCAAATCAACGCTTCCATCGGTCTCGAACAAGGCATCGCTCAAAATTTGCCAGTCCGTAGAGTACCATGTTCCGTTGGTCCCGTACGATTCGTCAAGAGCACAGGACGAAGGCTCCTTGTACCGACCAACACCTACGCCTCGACTAACACTGGACCCGACAAAAGCAAGCGCGCCAGTTGGAAGCAAAGACAGATAAGAGATGGAGTTGCTACTATCCCAAGATCCTGAGCAAATGGGAATGCTTCCCTGCCCGGTGGCTGGGAGTTGGAGGAATGCGTATGGATAAATACCGGAGCCGTTGTTGGCGCGTCCGCCGGCGTAAATGCTGTCGTTCTGTCCCACAGCGACAGTGAATGAGTCAAAAGAAGTCCAACCGGCAGGGATTGGGGGGGATGAATCCATCACAACGGAGCCTGTTGTGTTGAATTTTGTGTCGGGGACACCGGCGGCCGTATAGCGACTGATGTTTACGTTCGACGTAGTCGTTACGATGCGACCGTCCGGATATGCGGTCACGGCGGAAATAGCCCCGGGAATATTTTTTATATTCGCCCCAGAAAGCGTGGAATCGACCGACCCATCGGCGTTCAGGCGAATGACCGCGCTTGTGGGCTGGCTTGTGGCATAGTCAGTGTTCATTGCGCCAATAAGAATTTTGCCGTCGTTTTGCGGAGTGGTCGCGCGTATAGTATAATAGTCTACCTGGTTTTCGATGATGGCGTCGGATGCAGATGTGGTATCGAGTGAACCGGGCTTGCCGCTAATAACGAAAAGCTTGAGATTTGTGGTTACCGTAATGGATGCGCCCTTCGCGGTGCCTTGAAGTGCCAAAACGTCGTTCAAGGCACCCTGAGGAGTGGACGCGTCAACAGTAATGGCAAGTTGCCCGGTGCTTGAACCGGCTGGGATGGTAGGCGAAACCGCGAAAACGCCATCGGGCTCACTTGTTACAAGGATTGGGATATCAGTTCCGGGCGTTATGCCTCGCTTGATGTTAATGGATACGATGGTGACTTGCCCTTGCTGGACATACACCGGGCTTGTTGCTTGCACGAACGAGAACGTGGGGCCAGGGTCGACGACCCCGCCATCGAGGACCTCGCCGTTGGAGGCGGCGTCGCCATTGGTTTGATTCGACCCGCCATCGGTCCCGGGAGCCTCGCCGAACGGCGTGGCGCACGATGCAAGGCCTCCGGCAAGAGCAAGCAATCCAAAAAAAACAAGTACTCTCATGCATCTCCCCTCAATTCCAAATGCGTGCCACGACGAGGTGCTCGATGAGGTTCCCACCGGGCATACGGCCCACAACCACCGTGCGCGAGCCGTCGGGCGTGTACACAGCGCGCAGGCCGAAAATCCAGGCGGCGGAGACGGGGATGGTAACGATGCCGTGATTGCCAACGGACATATCGGGCTTCAAATCCGACGTGTAATAGGCAACGACCATGGAAGCATTCGTGGAAGCGTTGCTTGCCGGCTGGAGCCGGCCTAGGGCAAGGTAGCGATTGTCGGGTGCACGCGTGATGCTAGGAGTCCAGTCGTAAGTATCTGTGTCGTCACACTTAAAACATAGCGGCAAATCCACCGCGGCTGTCTGCTGGCCGTCTGGGTCGATATGAACAAGCGAGGTGAGGCTTGTGGGGAGGCTGAATGTGCTCACGCGCAGATCAACGCTTCCATCGGTCTCGAACCAGGCATCGTCCAAAGATGTCCAGTTCGTAGAGTACCATATTCCGTTGGTTCCGTATAACTCGTCAAGAGCACAAGACGATGGCTGCTTGTACCGACCAACACCTACGCCTTCATTCCCGTATCCGGCAAAAGCAAGCGTGCCATTTGGAAGCAAAAACAGATTTGTAATGGCCTGTTGGGCGTTGGTATTATCCCAATATCCTGAGCAGCTGGTTATGCTTCCCAGCCCATCGGCTGGGATTTGAAGAAATGCGTATGGGTAAGGTTCGGAGCTGTTGTTCGGGGTGGTAGCGGTTCCGCCAATGTAGATGCTGTCATTCTGCCCCACAGCGACGGCCCTTGAGTAAAAATCAGTCAAATCGACAAGATCGGAAGGAATGATTGGGGGTGATGAATCCGGCAGCCCCATGGATCCTGTTTTATTGAATGTTGTGTCGGAGATGCCGTTGGCCTCGAAGCGGTGGATCGTGCCTCTGTTGGTGCTGATGTCCGTCGTGGTCGTTACGATGCGACCGTCCGGATATGCGATTGGGTAATCAAGGAGTCCTGTAATATTTTTATATTCGACTCAGAAAGAGTTGGATCGATCGAACCATCGGCTTTTAGGCGAATCACTGCGCTTGTGTCGGGGAAGCCGGTTCTATATGCACCAACAAGGATTTTCCCATCGTTTTGCACAGCGGCAGATGACGTTAATATATGATAATAGTCTAACGGGTCTTCATAGACGCCGTTAGACGCAAATGTGGGATCGAGCGTTCCTGGGTTGCCGCGAACGAAGAGCGGCAAATTCGTGGCCACCGTGGCGGATGCACCTGCCGCTGAGCCCTGAAGTTCCACGTTCAATGCGCCTTGAGAAGTGAACGCATCAACAGTAACGGCAATTTGCCCGGTGTTCGAGCCAGGAGGGATAATGAACGAAGTCGGAGCCACGGAAACGCCATCGGGCACATCTGTTACAGTGATTTGGATGCCAGTTCCGGGGATGACGCTTCGCGTGATGGGAATGGATACGTTGGTCGTTTGCCCAGGGCAAGCGCATCTTAAACCGTGGAAATCATGCTGAGAACGGTAAAGGCATAGTCTGGCTCCCAGCCTGCGATTCTACGTTTGCTGGCAACGCTCCTCTTTCCGGGGCGAGACGATTCG